>ERZ1026884.512-NODE-512-length-25447-cov-8.722275_pt1 | contig 25447 bp, 19 predicted proteins | sample MGYA00380172_ERZ1026884 | MGnify/ENA primary metagenome ERZ1026884 (study PRJEB33269, sample SAMEA4719808) | human gut metagenome | biome: human-associated habitat; feature: organic feature; material: feces | place: Cameroon | collected 2013-10 ... | reverse complement strand
GAATACCGCTTAAAATGGTTCTGTCTGTGCCTGTTCCGTCATCAAGAGTGAACTGAAGGAGTTTCTTTGACTTCGGTACTGCAACACACTCTTTAACCTTTACTGCACGGAAATCTGACTTGCTGAATGTATCAAAGTCTACCATTTCCTCAAACAAAGGCTCAATCTTTACCTTAGAAAAATCAATCTTTTCAGGCTCTGCTTTCACTTCTTCAGTAGCCTTAGATTTTACATCATTTTTCTTATTTACATCATTCAGGGTCTTCATTGTCGGGAACAGTAATACGTCTCTGATCGCAGGAGAGTTGGTCAGCAGCATTACCATTCTGTCGATACCAAAACCGATGCCACCCGTAGGAGGCATACCGATCTCCAGTGCGTTCATAAAGTCTTCGTCCGTTGTATTTGCTTCTTCATCGCCCTGGGAAAGCAGTTCTTCCTGTGCCTTGAAACGTGCTCTCTGGTCGATAGGGTCGTTTAATTCAGAATAAGCGTTTGCCATTTCCCAGCCGTTCATAAACAGCTCGAAACGCTCTACATAATCCGGATTCTCCGGCTTTCTCTTGGTCAGAGGAGAAATTTCTACCGGATGATCCATAACAAAAGTAGGCTGAATCAGATGAGCTTCTGCATATTCTTCGAAGAACAGGCTCAGGATATCGCCCTTCTTATGGCGCTCTTCGAATTCAATGTGATGTTCTCTTGCAACCGCTTTTGCCTCTTCATCGGAATGGATTTCATTGAAATCCACACCTGCATATTTCTTAACAGCATCCAGCATGGTGATGCGTTCAAAGGGCTTGCCCAGATCCAGAACATACTCGCCGTAAGGAATCTGTGTTGTGCCCAGAACCTCCTGCGCAACGAAACGGTACAGGTTCTCTGCCAGATCCATCATGCCGTGATAATCGGTAAATGCCTGATACAGCTCCATCAGGGTAAATTCCGGATTATGTCTGGTGTCAACACCTTCATTACGGAATACACGGCCGATTTCGTAAACGCGCTCCAGACCGCCTACGATCAGTCTCTTTAAATACAGCTCCAGGGAAATACGCAGCTTTACATCCTCATCCAACGCATTGTAATGCGTCTCGAAGGGTCTTGCAGCAGCGCCGCCGGCATTTGCAACCAGCATGGGAGTCTCCACTTCCATAAAGCCCTGTCCATCCAGATAACGACGGATGGCGCTAATAATTCTGGATCGTTTTACAAAAGTATCCTTAACATCCTGATTCATGATCAGGTCGACATAACGCTGACGATAACGCTGGTCGGTATTGGTCAGACCGTGGAACTTCTCAGGAAGTACCTGCAGGCTCTTGGTCAGCAACTCCACTTCGGAAGCATGTACAGAAATTTCACCGGTTTTGGTTTTGAATACTTCACCCTTTACACCGATGATATCGCCTACGTCATATTTTTTAAAATCTGCATAGGGCTCTTCCCCGATGTTATCGCGGGCTACATATACCTGAATGCTTCCCTTTAAATCCTGAACATTGCAGAAGGATGCCTTGCCCATCACACGCTTGAACATGATTCTGCCTGCGATGCTGACGGTCTTGCCCTCCAGCTCTTCAAAGCCTTCCACAATGTCCTTGCTGTGTGCAGTCACGTCATATTTTACATGACGGAACGGATCCTTTCCGGCTTCCTGCAGTGCAGCAAGCTTCTCTCTTCTTACCTTCAGGATCTGGTTCAGATCCTGCTGCTGATTTTTCTGATTATTCTGTGCGTCTGCCACCTTACTTACTCCTTTTCCAGCTGGTCAGATCGGACCTGTCCTTAGTTGGAACGTTCAATCTCCAGCACTTTGTACTTAATCACACCTGCCTGGGTTTCTACCTCTACAATATCTCCGATCTTTGCACCAATCAGCGCTTTGCCAACCGGAGATTCGTTGGAAATTTTACCCTTTAAGCTGTTTGCTTCTGTAGAGCCGACGATTTTGTAATCCAGCTCTTCATCGTATTCCAGATCCAGGATCTTAACCTGACAGCCAATGTTGATGCGGTCTAAGTCAACCTCATCTTCTACAACGACCTCTGCATTCTTCAGGATCTTTTCCAGCTCTTCAATCCTTGCTTCGATATCGCGCTGTTCGTCCTTTGCTGCATCATATTCCGCGTTCTCAGAAAGGTCGCCCTGTTCTCTTGCTTCTTTAATCTTCTGTGCAACTTCCTGACGTTTGACAACCTTCAGGTCATGCAGCTCATCTTCATATTTCCGAAGTCCCTGATAGGTAAGGATATTCTTTTTTTCTTCCATTTTGCTTTTCCTTTTACCTCATGAAAAATCTCGGGCGCAGGGATATTTTCCCGCGCCCTTTCGTTTCTTTTAATCAAATCGCATTATACCGTGCTTTCAGGGCAGTGTCAAGGTAATTTCGGGCGGAGATATAGGAGATATCGGCTCTTTTTTCCCTGATTTGCCGCCTTTTTTCGACATCAGACGTCAAATCCACATACAGGCTTCCAAATTCCGGATGTTCCTTCAAAATCCGGGCATTTGCTCGAAGCTCCACAAGAACGGTTTTCCGTCCATCTGTTTCTGGTATTCTATTCACAAAACAGACTGGCAGACCGCTCTCCTCATACAGCCAGTCTGAAAAATGCTCCCACGCCGCTTCCTTCTGCCCCACCAGATACAAACCGTTTAAATCCGCTGACACCAGTCGTAAAAAGTCCTCCTGCCAGAGACGAGACACGGGACGGATACCGTTTTCGCGTCCACGGCTCCATTGTCCCGCCGTTTCCTCTGCATCCGCAAGCAGCACCAGATTTTCCCGAAACGGCTGACCGCGCAGAATTTCTGCCGCCAGCGCTGCATCCGGCAACGGCGGCTGCCAATCCTCCCAGGCAGCTTCCAGCTCCGGCGCAAGCCAAAGCACAGTCCCCTGCTCTTCCAACGCGCTGCCAATCCGCTCCATCCACCAGCGCAGTCGCTTCGTGCCCTCGAGGCGGCATGGAAACAGATACAGGCTGACCCGATAGCCGCGCCACAAAAAACGTTCCAGTCGAGGCGTTTCCCAGCGGAGTGCGCGGCTGCCCAAACAGATTGACGGCGCTTCCCTGGCACGCGGCTCCAGCATAAAATAAGCGATTTCTCTCATACGCCAGTTTATGCTTCCAGCAGCAGTTTCATTCCCTCCATCAGCTCTTCCATCGTTTCCATGCTGTTGATCTGCCTGCGCAGCCCGGCCGCGTGGGGAAGGCCGGTCGTGTACCACGCCAGATGCTTGCGCATTTCGCGCACAGTGATATATTCGCCTTTGTAGGTGCAGGACAGCTGCGCATGCCGAACAATCATCTTGTACAGCTCCCGGCGGTTCGGGCGTGCCGGAATTTCGCGATCTTCCAGCGCTGCCAGAATTTCCCGGAAAATCCACGGGTTGCCCTGTGCGCCACGTCCGACCATAATGCCGTCGCAGCCGGTCTGCTCAAACAGCCGCAGCGCGCTTGCCGCGTCCACAACATCCCCGTTGCCGATAACAGGAATTTTTACCGCCTGCTTTACCTGTGTGATGATGTCCCAATCCGCCGTTCCGGAATAATACTGCTCCCGCGTCCTGCCGTGCACCGCAACAGCCGCAGCGCCGGATTCCTGCGCGATCTTTGCCATTTCAACCGCATTGACATGCGCATCATCGAAGCCCTTGCGAATTTTTACCGTCAGGGGCTTTTGAATCGCTTTTGCCGTTTTTTCGATAATTTTCCCCGCCAACAGGGGATTTTTCATCAGGGCACTGCCCTCGCCGTTGTTGACCACCTTCGGCACCGGACAGCCCATGTTCAGATCCATCACCGCAAACGGACGTTCTTCAATTCGTTTTGCCATCTCGCTGACGATATCCGGATCAGAGCCGAAAAGCTGCAGGGAAACCGGTCCCTCGTCCGGATGAATCTGCATCAGTTCTTCGGTATTTTTGTTATGATAAAGAATCGCCTTTGCGCTGATCATTTCCGAACAGACCATTCCTGCCCCCTGCTCATGGCAGAGCAAACGAAATGGCAGGTCGCTGACACCTGCCATTGGCGCTAAAATCACAGGATTTGCAAGACTCACGTTTCCGATCGTAAGCTGTTTCATACTCCTCCTTTTTCGGAAGCATTTTTACTTCCTGCGTTTTCCGACAGCAGAACACACCCTTCTGCTGTCCGGAACTTATTTTCCGCTGCAGTTTTTCTCATACAGAATCCGCAGTCCATCCAGCGTCAGGGCACTGTCGTAAATGTCGATGGTATCTGTTTCATCGGCAATAATCCGTCCCAGTCCGCCGGTTGCAACGACCTTCAGGTCTGTGATACCGGTTTCTTTTTTGACCTGATTGATGATATATTCGGTCTGACCGATCTGTCCGTAAACCAGACCTGCCTGCATACTGGAAATCGTTTCCCGCGCCAGAATGGAATCTGGCTTTTTGATTTCAACCTCCGGCAGGCGCGCCGTATCCTCCCACAACGCCTTTGCAGAAATTCGAATGCCGGGTGCGGTGATGCCGACACCGAATCTTCCGTCCTCTGTAACGAGGTCGTAGGTCGTCGCCGTTCCAAAATCCAGAACCAGCACAGGACCGCCGTACTTTTCATAAGCGGCGACTACGTCCACAATTCTGTCCGGTCCGATTTCCTTGGGGTTCTCGGAAGTGATCTTGATGCCGGTTTTGATTCCGCTGCCAACGATCAACGGCTCGGTATGCAGATAGCGCACAACCGCGCCGATCAGCGCATGCATGACCTTCGGCACAACGCTCGCGATGATTGCGCCCTCGACCTTACGGCGGTCGATCTGATTGTTCTGCAGCATTGCCAGAATCTCTGTGCCGTATTCGTCCGAAGTACGCATCGTCCGGGATGTCATCCGAAACGTCGTAATCAGTTTTTTGGACTCGTATACACCGAATGTAATATTTGTATTTCCTACATCAATTACTAAAATCATTCTTTCAACCTCTCATTTCTGTGCACGCTTGCTGCACATGCCGAGTTTGTGTTAAATGCGCGCCGACACAAATCTCACGATTGAAAACTTATTTTTCAATCTTCTTCCTCCAGAAGCGCAGACACATCCTCACCGAGAATAAAAACCCGATAATACAAAGTCAGAGATTCCAAAAGCTCCTGACGGTTTCTTTTGATTTCCGCAATCAGAAGTCCGCTCGAAATTTCATCATATAATAAATCATCGTCTGCCGCATTGGTTTCAAACGCGAGCGTTCCATCCTCTTCAAATACGATCGTAAAAATTCCTCCCACTTCCCGGGTAAACAGCACGCAGATAATGTGCAGTTCATCCTGAACGGACTGCGGGATTTTGCTGAATCTGGGATTAAAATAATATTTCTGCTCGTAGGCGTTCGCCCCGCAGAGCACGATTTTTTCTCCCAATTTTCCTGTTTCAGACATATCCATATATTCCTCTCACTGATACTTCTCCGGCATAGACCGCCTCAACGGAACCGTCCTTTCTCTGGACAAGCAGCTCGCCGGTCTTCTCAATGCCGATTGCCGTTCCCTGCCATTCACCTTTGGGATCCAGCACCTCCACAACGCGTCCTTTGTTGACAAGAAAGCTCTCGTAAAGCTCTTTTTGTCCGCTCAAATCCATTGTTTCCAGAAAGCTGTCGTAGCAATCCAAAAAATGTCTCAGCACGGACGCAAGAAGTACTTCCCGGTCCACATCGGCTCCCAACTCCAGCGCCAGAGAACCAGCTGTCTTTTTTACCTCTTCCGGAAATTCCTTCTGATTGACGTTGATTCCCGTCCCGATCACAAGGAAAAAGCTGCCGGCTGCAGACTGATACATTTCCGTCAAAATTCCGCAGATTTTCTTTCCGTTTACCACCACGTCGTTCGGCCATTTGATCTTCGCATCCAGATGAAGCTCCCGTACGCCCTGCGTTACGGCAATCGCCATCAGCAGCGTAATCATCGCCATATGAGACGCTTCCACCTGTGGGCGCAGTAAAATGCTGAAATACAGATTTTCTCCGGGCGGAGAAATCCAGCTTCTTCCTCTTCTGCCGCGTCCTGCCGTCTGTGCCTCCGCAACTGCGCACCTTCCTTCTTCTGCGCCCTGCCGTGCCCAGTCTTTGACAATCAGATTCGTCGAATCCACCGTTTCAAAGCACTGAACCTTTTCCCAAAACCTACAGCCTGTAAGGAGGCTGTCCAGCTTCTTTTGATCCAACATGAACTCTTCTCCTTTTCAGCAACAAAACACTTTGCGTCTGTGCTATTGTCACACACCGAAGCAAACGCTGCTGTCCTTCCGTTATGCCTCTGTCGGATTTTTCCAGCCCAGCGTCGCTGCCATCACTGCCTTAATGGTGTGCATGCGGTTTTCTGCCTCGTCGAATACAACCGATGCGTCGGATTCAAAGACTTCATCCGTCACTTCCATCTCATAGATGCCGAAGCGCTCGCCGATTTCTCTGCCGATCTGGGTGTTGCGGTCATGGTACGCAGGCAGGCAATGCATGAAAATCGCATTCCCGGCATTCTGCATCACTTTGCGGTTTACCTGATAAGGCATCAGGTCTTCGATACGCTCCATCCATACCGCATCCGGCTCGCCCATCGAAACCCATACGTCGGTGCAGATGACGTCCGCATTCTTTGTTCCATTCTCTACGTCTTCGGTCAGCGTAATGCTGCCGCCGGTCTGCTTTGCAATTTCCTGACACTGCTCAACCAGAGCCTTGTCCGGGAAATAACGGGACGGAGCGCAGGCGGTAAAGTGCATGCCCATCTTCGCGCATACGACCATGTAGGAATTGCCCATGTTGTAGCGGGCGTCTCCCATATAAACCAGATTCACGCCTTTCAGCTTTCCAAGATGCTCGCGAATCGTCAGAAGGTCCGCCAGCATCTGGGTCGGATGGAACTCATTAGTCAGACCGTTCCATACCGGAACGCCTGCATATTTGGCAAGCTCTTCTACGATTTCCTGTCCGTAACCGCGGTATTCGATCCCTTCAAACATCCGTCCCAGAACGCGTGCGGTGTCGCGGATGCTCTCTTTTTTGCCGATCTGGGAGCTGGACGGATCAAGGTAGGTACATCCCATGCCAAGATCGTGTGCAGCAACCTCAAAGGAGCTGCGGGTTCTCGTGCTGGTCTTTTCAAAAATCAGTGCAACATTTTTGCCCCGTAAGGTATCGACCGGAATGCCCGCTTTTTTGAGGCGTTTCAGCTCCGCTGCAAGGTCGATTAAATAATTGATTTCCTCCGGCGTATAATCCAGTAATTTCAAAAAATGACGTCCAGTCAGATCCATGATGTATCCTCCTCTTCATAAAATCCTGCGCTGCAGGATTTGTTTCCTGATAAAAAAGAATGTGCCTTGGCACATTCTCGCGCCGAGGCGCGGTTGCTTCGGCAACCATCTACCCCTGCGCCGAGTGCGCGTCCTCACGGAGCGTTTTTATTTCATAGGACGCATTTTCCTATGAAATGATGTCGGGGTCAAAAGCCCCCGACCTTGATGCCTACGGATTATTCCGTTCTGCGCACTCCCACAATCCTGCCCGATAGTCGCATATCGTGGGATTATCATCCCACTTTTATGCTCCTATCGGGGCGGGTCACAAGGTCTTTCACCCACCTATGAGCAAGCTCATGTGGGCTTAGACCTTTTGACCCTGGCATCATAAAATAAAAAACCGTACATCCATTATAGAATGTACGGTCCTTTTTTGTAAAGATGAAATACGCTGTCAGGCAGCGGATAGCATCGAAGATGGTACGTGTGAGCTTATTTGTCGCTTAAAAGCTCCTTCGCACTGGTCAGCAGTCCCGCCATGTTCTGAATTTCGGACGGAATGATGATCTTTGTAGACTTGCCGTCCGCAACCTTTTCCAGAGCCTCCAGACTCTTTAAACGAAGTACAGAATCATCCGCTCCTGCATCCTTGATGAAACGCAGACCGTTTGCAGTCGCCTGCTGGACTTTCAGGATTGCTTCCGCTTCACCTTCTGCCTCACGGATCATCTTTTCTTTCTCTGCTTCTGCGCGCAGGATTGCAGACTGTTTTTCTGCCTCTGCTTCCAGAATTGCGGATTCCTTTTTACCTTCTGCTACCAGGATGGTAGATTTCTTTTCACCTTCAGCACGCAGGATCGCTTCACGACGTTCACGCTCTGCCTTCATCTGCTTCTCCATCGCATCCTGAATTGCTGCGGGAGGAATAATGTTCTTTAATTCGACACGGTTTACCTTGATGCCCCAGGGATCGGTTGCGATATCCAGGGATGCACGCATCTTGGCATTGATCGTTTCACGGGAGGTCAGGGTCTGATCCAGTTCCAGGTCTCCGATGATGTTACGCAGGGTTGTCGCGGTCAGGTTTTCAATCGCCATGATCGGATTTTCAACTCCGTAGGTAAACAGCTTGGGATCTGTGATCTGGAAAAAGACAACGGTATCGATCCGCATCGTAACGTTATCCTTTGTGATAACGGGCTGAGGCGGGAAATCCGCTACCTGTTCCTTTAACAGTACGCGCTTTGCAACCTTATCGACAATCGGCACTTTAAAGTGAAGGCCAACGCTCCAGGTATCCTGATATGCGCCGAGACGTTCTACGACATAAGCCTGCGCCTGCGGTACGATCTTGATGCAGGACGCTACAATTGCAATTGCAAGAATTAAAATAATGAGTATTACCAATCCACCTATCATAATTACCCTCATTTCCGCGGTCTTACCGCATGTTGTCAGCAGTCTCTCTGCTGTTTGTTACAGGTTCTTCTGTTTCGATCTCGTCCGGAACAACGATCAGCTTCACGCCGTCGATCTTTTTTACAATGACGACGGTACCCTCTTCAATCGTCCCCTCAGTTTCCTGAGATCTCGCTGACCACTCCATGCCTTTGAGCGTAACCTGTCCGCAGCTGTGCAGGTTATCAATCCTGCCGGTCACGATACCGCGTTCCCCAAGCACGCTGTCCACATTGGTCTTCGCCCTTCCAACATTGAAATAGCGCATGGCAACCGGTCTTGTAAAAACAAGCATCAGCACGGACACTACCAAAAACAGGATGACCTGCACCAGAACCGGCGCACCACAGGCAGCTGCAATCGTCGCAGCAAGAGCTCCGGCTGCAAACCAGATTGTCGTCAGCCCCATCGTCGCAAGCTCAATCAGCACAAGTAAAATCAACAGAGCCAGCCAGGCAAATACTTCCGTCATGTAACTCCTCCTTTCCTGTGACTTATGACTATCATACTACAAAAATCATGCCCCGTCTACCAAAATACATGATGTCCGATCACAATACCTTCCCTGCTTCCTGCCCGTCTAAAATGCGTCGCCATTCCAACCGGGGTGCTTCCCGCCATCGCTTCCTGTGCCGCCTGCAGGCAGCTTGCCTTGATCTTTCCACTTGCGACAACGCGTCCAACCTGTCCGCTTCCCGCCGGTGTAAACTGTCCCGAAGCATAGATAACTCCCTTGACCGTATTCGGATAAGCGCCGCTTCTGACCCGATTCATCACGACTGCGCCGACAGCCACCTGTCCTTCGTAGGGCTCTTCTCCCGCTTCACACTGAATGAGCGCCGCCAAAAGCACGCTGTCGTCCGCAGCCAGTGCAGCAGCTTTGTTCACTTCCTTTTCCGCCTGCGCTGCCTTTTCCTTCTTCTGTTTCTGTGCGGCAGCTTCTTTTTCCGCCTGCAGTCTCGCCGTTTCCGCTTCCTCGCGCGCTTTTACCTGCTCAACCGTCTCTCCGTAATCGATTTCAAAATCAACCTGGACATATTCCGAAGACACATATCCGGTCTTTCCGCCGTAATTGACCGCAACCCAGTCCGCCGTGATTTCCTGATCCTCGCTGAAACGGATCTGTTCTTCATCCACGACCTCATACTTTGCGCCTTCTTCCAGCAGATCATAAATTGCGGCATCTGCTGAAGGTTCTTTCCGGATTCTCAAAGCGCCTGTTTTGGTCGTTGCCACAATCCGTCCCGCGTCTTTTGCCTCTTTCCGCGCTTCTTCCCCAAACAGCAGATAATCGTTGTTCGCCCAGCCGGTCAGTTCGCCGGACTCAAGCTTTGTCCAGCCGTCCTTTTGTTCCAGCACTGTACCGCCACAGTCTGCATACAAATACCCTGCAAGCTCTGCCTCGCTGTCCGGTTCCGTCCTGACGTTCAATACATTCTGGACGCTCGTCATCACGATCGTTCCGGTCAGGTCGTCCATTTTCGTTCCATCGCCGGACGAAGCCTTGGTTTTGCTGTCCGCACTGTCGGACGCTGCATCCGTTTCCTGCCCGCCGGCTGCGCCGGTCGCTGCATCTGCCGCCCCATTTTTGGATGCTGCGTTCTGACTGACCTGTTCCTTATCCGCTCCTGTCAGCCACGCCTCCACGCCAACGCCCTTGTGCCAGTGCGCGCTTTTGCTTGATTCTGCCTCTGCCTGCAGACTGCTTCCGGCCGTCCACAAAAAGACGACTCCCAGCGCTGCAGCCCGCAGCCAGTGCTTCCCCCTTTTCTCACATTTTCTGCTCCAGCCCATAAATCGATGATCCTTTCTATCCCCTCATATCCGCAGACAGTAACGATAGCTGAACCTCCATTGATTTTCCGCGCCTTTGGCGCTCCCAAAATCGGCTCATCAAATGTTACAATTATATTACATGATTAGCGTCATCATATCAAATCCGTCAATTACTGTCAAGTGTGCGCCCTGCGAGGATTCTATTGTCATGAATACAAAAAAGGCGTGTGAAAAACAATCCTTTTCCACATGCCTTTTTTCGCTCTTTTTCTGTCAGAAACAATGGATTTTCCTTATCATCTTCTGACATTTCCTTACAATGCTGTTGAGACAAATGCCCCGGCTATGATACTGTTTTAGTAAAAAACGTGATTTCCGATTACCTGTCCGGAACGACCGTTATTCCTTCTGAAAAACAGCTTGTCGCCGACCGGCTGTGCACCGGCTAATGCTTCGATTGCTGCCTGATAGCAGGCTGCATCTGCCTTGTCACTGCTCAGTGCCCTCTGCAGCGAACCGTTTCTAACAGGGGAAAACTGTCCTTTTGCGTAAATAACCTCGGTGATCGTATTGGGCTGCGATGCACTCTTGACGCGGTTCATGATGACATTGCCTACTGCAACCTTACCAACGTAGGATTCACTGCCTGCTTCACAGTAAATAATATTTGCGAACAGTTTTAATTCCTCTGCGGATATCGCTGCGGTCTGGGCTGCCAAAGCTGCCTGCTGAGCTTCCGCTTCGATGCGTGCTGCTTCCTCGGCTGCCTTTGCCTGCGCCTCCGCTTCGAGCCGCGCTGCTTCCTCGGCTGCTGCCTTTGCCTGCGCTTCCGCTTCGAGCCGTGCTGCTTCCTCGGCTGCCTGTACTTCTTCTATCTCATTCTGTGCTGCTTCACTCGCCTCTGCCTGTAAAGCTGCTGTTTCATCCTGCTGTACTTCTTCCTCTGCAAAGAATTCATCTTCGGATGCTGTTGCTCCTGTCCGTTCAGCGATCACCTGCTCATTGGCTGCAACAGCCTCTTCGTTGGAAATCTCTGTCTCGACCAGATTTTCAGCCGGTACCCATCCTGCAATTTCTCCCGCCTGGATCTGCACCCAGTCGTTGTACTTTGCAAGGATCGCCACATGACCGTCCTCCATGACCTGACCAACCACCGCAGACGCTGTATTTGCTTCTGCATGAATGTCCAGCATGTCTTTCGCATCAATGACACCGATACCACTTGCCATAGCGGTTGTCGTATATGCACCCATCATCATAACAGATGTTAAAATGCCGACTGCACTACGAAACAACTTTCTGCCTTTTCCGTTCATTCTTACCTCCATAAATCTTACTCTGCTTCCCCGACCATTCTGCCGGTGAAATTCAGGAGCTTTTTGTGGGATGCTCCTTGTTACAGAGCTGTTTCAATTGTTACAAACTTATTAACAATTGTTACGCATGATATGATAGCAATATTACAATCAAATGTCAAGTCGTTCGCCCGGAACCACAAATTTCCGTTAGTTCCCCACAAAGATTTTTCTTCTATTGTGATATTTCTACAACAAACCTCCGAAATCATCGCCTTTTTCTTACTATTTTTCAAAGTTTTCAACAAATGCCGCTTTAACATAGTAAATTCTCTTTTCATAAAAAGGACAGCCATTTTCTGCGGTTTTTTCGATTTTTTATCAAAAAAAGAAGACCTGACGGGATTATTTTTTCCATCAGATCTTCCTTTATTCCTGTTTTTAACATTTTTGTAACAAACTATTTTACAGGCTTCTGGACTTTTCCACCGCAGTGATGACCGCATCGGTCACTGCGCCGCGGAAGCCTTTTTCCTCTAAAACGCGTACCGCCTGAATCGTGGAGCCTGCCGGGGAGCAGACCATATCCTTTAACTCTCCCGGATGCTTTCCGGTCTCAAGCATCAGCTTCGCGCTGCCGAGCACAGCCTGTGCAGCGCATTCATATGCCTGGCTGCGCGGCATGCCTTCCGCAACTGCACCGTCCGCCATCGCCTCGATCAGCATAAAAATCCAGGCAGGCGCACAGCCGCTGACGCCGGTCAGCACATCCATCAGATGTTCCGGAAGCTCAACCGTCTTGCCGAAACTGTCCAGGACAGCCGCCGTTTTTTCTTTCATCTCAGGAGTTACCCTGCTGCCATAGCAGACTCCGGTACAGCCTTCCCCGACTAACGCCGGCGTATTGGGCATCGCACGCACAAACGGAAGCGGCGCACAGAACTGCTCTTCCAGCCACGCAAGGCTTTTGCCTGCCGCAATGCTCAGAATCGTCTTACCGGTCAGGTCAATGTCGCTGATCTGTCCGATCACTTTCTCCAGAAACTGCGGCTTTACGGCAAGAATCAAAAGCTCTGCCTGCCGCGCGGTTTCCAGGTTATCGCCTGTCACCGTGATGCCAAACATTTCATGCACTTTGCTTTCCGTCTCCGCCGTTTTTGCAGAACCGTAAATTTCCTCCGGCACAGCCAGGTGATTTCTCAAAACTCCTCCAATCATCGCCTGCGCCATATTTCCAAGTCCGATAAAACCGATTTTCATCTGTGCCTCTCATTTCTGCGCACGCTTTTTGCGCATGTCGAGTTTGTGTCAAGTGCGCGCAGACACAAATCTCGAGCTTGAAAAATGTTATTTTTCAATCGTCGCCCTCTGCCGATGCGCTTCATACATCAGAATCGAAGACGCCACCGCTGCATTTAACGACTCCACTTTGCCCTCCATCGGAATCCGGATATAACAGTCCGCAAGCTCTGCAGTCTCTTCCCGCAGGCCGTTGCCCTCGTTACCGATCAGAAATGCTGTTCCCTTTGTGTAATCCTGACAAGCATAGGAATTTTTCCCGCGCAGATGCGCCGCGTATACACTGACACCCGCCTGCTGTACCTGATGAACCGCCGCCGCAAAATCGTCCGCATAATAAAACGGAACGCGGTAGATGCTGCCCATCGTTGAACGGATAACCTTCGGGTTGTACAAATCGACTGTATCCCGGCTCATGATAATCCCGGAAACGCCTGCGCCCTCGCCGGTTCGCAGCATCGTACCGAGGTTGCCGGGGTCCTGTATATTTTCCAGAAGCAGAAACAGCGGTGCTTTGTCCCGCAGCATTTCTTCTATATTATAGTGAAACTGTTTCAGCACGCATAAAACGCCCTGTGGCGTGCAGGTGTCCGATATTTTAGAAAAAACGCTGTCGGAAACGACTTCGTAGCCAACCTCTTCCAGATGCTCCCTGCAGCTGCACTTTTCCAGAAAGGATTCCGAAACATAGACCTCCTGCAGCTGTTTCCTCGGCGCTTCCAGAAACATCTTCACACCCTCTGCCAGAAAAACGTCCTCCGTTCTGCGCAGCTTCGACTTTTGATTCAATTGTACCAGCCTTTTGATCCGGCTGTTGGATGCTGCAGTAATCATGCAGGTTCCTCCGTTGATCTTTATGAAAACGCACAACGGCCACACACATTTCGTGTGCAGCCGCCCCTTTGCGTCCTGTATCGTCAGGTGGCCAGCGCTTTGCTGACCTGATAATGATATTCGGGAATTTCTTTCTGCATCGCAAGTGCTTCCTCAATATCATAGTCTACAAATTCGCCGTGTTTGTAAGCCACAACACGGTTCGAGCTGCCTGCGCAGAGGATGTCTGCCGCATAAGCGCCCATGATAGAAGCATAATAACGATCCAGACAGGTCGGGCTGCCGCCTCGCTGCATGTACCCCAGGATGGTTGCTCTGGTTTCCACACCCGTTGCTGCTTCAATTCTCTTCGCCATGGAAGTAGAATGACCGATACCTTCTGCATTGATGATCAGATGGTGGGTTTTGCCCTTTTTCCGGTTGTTGATAATATTGTTAATCAGCTGCTGCTCGTCATAGTCGTACTTTTCAGGAAGAAGGATATCCTCCGCGCCGGTACCGACGCCGCACCACAGTGCGATATAACCGGCATTTCTACCCATTACTTCGATAATACTGCAGCGTTCATGTGAAGATGAAGTATCCCTTACCTTATCGATTGCCTGCATCGCGGTATTGACTGCCGTGTCGAAACCGATCGTATATTCGGTACATGCAATATCCAGATCGATCGTGCCCGGCAGACCGATCGTATTGATCCCAAGTCTGGACATCGCCTGTGCACCTCTGTAAGAGCCGTCGCCGCCAATAACAACCAGACCGTCGATGCCGTGTCTGCGGCAGATCTCCGCGCCCTTTTTCTGTCCGGCTTCGGTCTTAAATTCCAGACAACGTGCGGTTCCCAGAATCGTACCGCCCTTCTGGATGGTATCCGAAACGCTGCGGGCATCCATATCTATGATTTCTTCATTTAACAGACCCTGATAGCCTTTTTTAATGCCTTTTACTTTGACGCCGTTGCAAATCGCTTTCCGAACAACCGCACGGATTGCCGCATTCATACCCGGCGCATCTCCGCCGCTTGTAAGAACTCCAATTGTCTTTATCTTAGCTGCCATTGTTCCTCCTGTCTGCCGCTGCGGGCTGGACTTCAATCTTAAGATTTCAAAATCCGTAAAACCATTTTTTATTTTAATCGAAACGGGCTTTCTTTTCAATGGTTTTGTGAAACTTACATCAGCTTTACGTTTTCTTCTCCAAACAGCTCTTCCAGCTGCTTTAAAAGTGCCTCGTCCCCATGAACGGTCTGATTCGCCCCAAGCTGCTTCATCGCGCGCGGATTTTCCACATAAATCACCACGGTATCCTTGCCATCGGAAGCTGCGATTGCCGAAAGCAGCTTTTTTTCCTGCTGCTGATAGGCTTCCATCGTCGGAAATTTAATCCAGAGCTTTTTGGGGATTTCGTCAAACGTCTGCACGGATTCACAGATCAGCTTCGCGTCTTTGTCCTCCTCTGCGGAAACGCGCCCCCGCAGGAGAACCTTTTCATCCTCCATCAGCTTGCTGCCGTACTGCTCATAGGTTTTCGGGAAAACGATAACTTCAATCGTTCCAACCAGATCCTCCACCTGTAAAAACGCCATCACCTTATCGTTTTTGGTATATTTGATCTTCTTTTCCTCAATAATTCCGCCGATAACCGCCTTTGCTCCGTCCTGAATATGGACGCTGTTTGTCTCCTCATCCAGCATAAAATCTGCCGTTGTATTAGAAATATTCCTGCGCCAGAGCTGCTCGTATTCCTGCAGCGGATGCCCGCTGACATACACACCGAGCACTTCTTTTTCAAAGGTCAGAAGAATTTCCTTCGAATATTCCCCGACATCCGGGAAGCGGATTTCATAGTTTTTCTTTTCCGACTCGTCCACCAGATCGAATAAGGAAAGCTGTCCCGCCATATTATTTTTCCGATTCTGCTGATTCTGATCCATCAGCTGCACAAATACGCTCATAAACTGCTTGCGTGTTCCCTCAAGGCTGTCGAATGCACCCGCTTTGATAAAGTTTTCCACGTTGCGCTTATTGACTTCCGTATCGGACATTCTGGATAGAAAATCCTGCAGGTTTTTGAAGACGCCCCGCTGCTTCCGCTCTGCGATCACCGCGTCCGCAACCGGATGTCCTACACCCTTGATCGCAGTCAGTCCGTACCGGATTGATTTTCCCGATACCGAAAATCCCGGCTCTCCCTCGTTGATATCCGGCGGCAGAATCGCGATTCCCATCTGGCGGCAGACCAGAATGTATTCCGCCACTTTTCCGGGGTTATCGATTACAGAAGTCATTAGGGACGCCATAAATTCCACCGGATAATAATATTTCAGGTAAGCCGTCTGGTAAGCGACAACCGCGTAGCATGCGGCGTGGGATTTGTTGAACGCGTATTTTGCAAAATCCATCATTTCCGCGTAAATTTCCAGACCGACCTTTTCCGGAATGCCCCGGGCCACACAGCCGGGCACGCCCTCCTCGGGATTGCCGTAAACGAAATTCGCCCGTTCTTTTTCCATGACAGACTGCTTTTTCTTGCTCATCGCTCGGCGAACCAGGTCGCTTCGTCCCATCGTGTAGCCGCCGAGGTCGCGCACAATCTGCATAACCTGCTCCTGATACACGATACAGCCGTAGGTCGGAGACAGGATCGGTTCCAGCTCCGGACAGGAATAGGTGATTTCGTCATGATTGTTTTTTCCTTTAATATATTTTGGAATAAAGTCCATCGGCCCGGGACGGTACAGGGAAATACCCGCGATGATATCCTCCAGATTCTGGGGCTTTAGCTCCTTCATGAAGCTTTTCATCCCGCCGCTTTCCAGCTGGAACACGCCGTCCGTTCTGCCGGTGCAGAGCGAATCCAGCACTTTTTTATCGTTATAATCCAGATGCTCCATATCGAGCTTCACACCGGTGTCATGCTCAATCATCTTGACCGCGTGGTCGATTACTGTCAGGGTTCGAAGCCCCAAAAAGTCCATTTTTAAAAGTCCGAGCTCTTCCAGCGTCGTCATCGTAAACTGCGTTGTGATCGAACCATCCGACCCTCGTGAAAGCGGTACAAAATGATCTGCCGCCTCCGGGCAGATCACAACCCCTGCTGCGTGCATCGAGGTGTGGCGCGGCAATCCTTCCAGCCGTTTACTCATATCAATCAGCACGTGCACCTGTTCATCGCTCTCGTAGAGCTTGCGCAGCTCTGCGTTCATTGACAGTGCCTTATCAATCGTCATGTTCAGCTCGTTCGGGATCATTTTTGCAATCGAATCCACAAAGGAATACGGCAGATCCATGACACGCCCGACGTCGCGGATGACACCCTTTGCCGCCAGCGTACCGAATGTGACAATCTGCACAACCTTTTCTTTTCCATATTTGCGTCCGACATAATCGATGACCTCCTGTCTGCGTTCATAACAGAAGTCGATATCGATATCCGGCATGGAAACTCGTTCCGGGTTCAGGAAACGCTCAAACAGCAGGCTATAACGGATCGGATCAATATTCGTGATATGCAGGCAGTAGGAAACGATGCTTCCAGCTGCACTTCCACGTCCAGGTCCTACCGGAATACCGTTTTCTCTGGCATAGTTGATAAAATCCCACACGATCAGGAAATAGTCCACATATCCCATGCGCTTGATAATACCCAGCTCGTATTCCAGACGCTTCTGCAGCGTGCCGTCGTCCTCCGGATAGCGCTCTTTCATGCCGTCAGTGCACAGCTTGTTCAAATATCCCCAGGAATCATAGCCCTCCGGCACATCAAAATGCGGCAGCTTCGTCTTACCAAACTCGATTTCCACATGACAGCGGTCTGCGATCCGCTGTGTATTTTCCACTGCCTCCCATGCATAGGGAAACAGTCCCTTCATCTCTTCTTCGCTTTTGACGAAATACTGACCGCCCTCGTAACGCATCCGGTTTTCATCGGAAAGCTTTTTGCCGGTCTGGATACACAGAAGGATATCGTGGGGCTTTGCGTCCTCCGCATAGGTGTAGTGCACGTCGTTCGTGCATACTAACGGAATGTCCAGTTCTCGCGACATCTGTAAAAGCGCCATGTTTACGGTCTGCTGCTCCGGAATCCCATGATCCTGCAGTTCCAGGAAATAATTATCCTTCCCAAAAATCGACTGATACTTTAATGCGCATTTTTTTGCTTCCTCCGGCAGTCCTTTCTGGATATAGCGCGGCACTTCACCTGCCAGACACGCAGACAGCGCGATAATTCCCTCGTGAAATTCCTCCAGAACCTCCATATCGACTCGCGGCTTGTAATAGTACCCCTCCGTAAAACCGCGGCTGACGATTTTGCTCAGATTCGCGTAACCAGTATTATTTTCCGCCAGAAGCACCAGATGGTAATACCGGTCATCCCCGCCGGTAATCTCCCGGTCAAAACGGGAATTGGGCGCAACATAGACCTCACAGCCCAAAATCGGATTGATACCCTCTGCCCGCGCCGCACGGTAAAAATCGATCACACCGTACATTGCGCCATGGTCGGTAATCGCCGCAGCCGTCATGCCCAGCTCCTTGACTCGTTTTACATATTCTTTGATTTTATTGGAACCGTCCAGCAGGCTGTACTCTGTATGGACGTGCAAATGTGCAAATGCCATATTTTTGTAATTTCCTATTCTTGTTCTGTCTGAGTTTCCTTTGCTGTCCCATCGGGGGCAGAGAAGTCGAAGGCAGGGCTTTCTGTCCCGTTTTCTGACTTTTGCCCGCTCTTTGTCACAGACCTCGTGTCGATGCTGCCTGTCCGGTCGGATGCTGCCGCATTGTTTTCACTGATGCTGTCTGCTTCCCGGTCAGATACAGCGCTGTTTTGACTGACTGCATTTTGTCCGGACACATCACCGCTTTCATGAACCTCTTTTACACTGCCTTCTCCGCTGTCTGTCAGTACAAGTCTGTCGTTTTCCACTTTCCATGTCTCGTACCAGCTTCCTTCCGCGTCCGAAAGGTTGACATGAATCCTATCGTTTTCCCCGGATAAAATCTGTATTTTCCCGGAATCTGATCCAACCTGCCGCAGGATACTCTTTAACACTGCTTTGCCGTTTTTATACTGTAACAGCTCTTTTTCACGGATTTCTTCTAATCGATACTCTGTCAGTGTGCGCAGGCTGATGTCATAATATCCCGGCGCGGCTTCTGTCCCGGCAATCCATGCCATCAGATCGCCGTCATCGTCCAACTCAAAGTGCCCCATCTGTTTTAACAGGCGCACTGCTCCTTGCTCCTGCACGCCAAACAGCATGTCGCTGACGCCGGACACTTCGTAGCCACGATACAGCACAAAGGCGCTTCCCAGCTTTTCCAGCTCCTTAAAAGCAAAATTCTCTTCTTCCAAAACTGCGCCGTCCGCACCGACAAACCACAGGTCGCATACCGGCGCGCCGAACGCTCCGTCGTACCTGCCGATCGCCGCAAACGTTTCTTTTTTGCCATCCCCATCGTAATCCGCCGTCTCTGCAAAACACAGCGCATCGTCCGGGTACTCCTGTACCTCCAGAATCTGTGCAACCGCCTGACTGACCGCCGCGCGGGCTGTTTTCTGCACTTTATCCAAACGATTTTTCGTAAATTCGTTTGGAATATCCTTCAGGCTGTCCAGCGCTTCTTCCTGCTCCAGTCTCGACGGGAAGAAAAATCCATCCCCGCTGATCGCCTCCGATGCTTTGGTCAGCTTTCCCTGATCCAGGCTGCTGATGCACCAGCTGTACTTCGCAACCGCATGATCGATTCCGTCTTCCTGTCCGACCGACTGCCCGACTTCTCTGCAGCGATAGGCAATTTTGTCCTCCCCAATTGCATAAAACCAATAGGTATATTCTGTATTTTCATCCGTCTGCGTGTAGAACTGCTCTTCCAGCTTTTCCTTCCACGCCTGTGCCTCTTCATCCGAATCCTCTGCAGACACATACGCCAAATATTCCGACGCTGTCAGCTCCCGATACGAACGCTCTGCAAATCCGTCCGCTGTTCTTTCATAATAAACAGGAACCGTCTCTTCTGCACTGTCCCATTCCGAAACCAGCGGATCGTACACAGTCTTCTCTGCAGGATAAAATGCACAAACGCCGTCCTTTGTCGCTTCGATCGTCTCGGCATCCTCCAGAAGCTTTTCGCACTTTTGATCTTTTACCGTCCAGACAGCCGCCTGTTTTTTGCCGGAGACTTCCGTTTCCAGAATAACAAACGGATTCCCAATTCCCGTCACCTGCTGCAGTCCGGTCACGACGATTCCTTTTTCCAGAAGCCTTGCCGACTCGCCGTCATAATACCAGAGATCGCCGGAAATCCGCCCGCGCGCTGTCAACGGCGTGCTCTCAAACATCAGCAGAAAGCTTTCATTTGCATTGCTGTCATACTTCGCCATGTTCTGCAGGCAAAGCGTCTTGTCACCGTACTCCTTCTGCGAAAGAACTGCTGTCAGCGCTGCGTTTTCTGCGCGGCTCAGACGGTCGTGTCCCGCCAGCTTGCCGGTAAACGCATCCGATTTCTGCGCATATGCTTCATAAACGGAGTCGGTCACTTCTGTCATCAGGGCCGGAATTTGAGGCGCTGTTGCTGCCGCAGATTCTGTAGCGGTGTCGGTCTGCGTTTCGCCGGTCGCAGGCATCTCGCTGTCCGCCATTGCCGTGCTATCGCCGTGCTGCGCTTCTCCGCCGGTCGCTGTTGTGCCGCCCTGTATCTCGTCATCGGTCGCAGCGGCGCTATCCTGCCACTCATTAGTCGCTGCAGCGGTGCCGGTTCCTGTACTGTCATTCTGTGTTTCACCTGCTACAGACGTCTCGCCCTCTGCTGTTGCCGCAGCATCGCTATCCTGCGCCATAGCGTCTGTTGTTTCCCCTTCCCAAAAGCTCTTTCCGGCTTGCTGCGCTCGCGCTGCATATTCACTGATATTCGGCGTGCAGCCTGAAAACAGCATCGTTGCCGCCATCAGACATGCTGCTGTTACCTGTTTTCTTTTCATTCGTATCGATCCCCTTATTTTATGATGCCAGGGTCAAAAGGTCTAAGCCCACATGAGCTTGCTCATAGGTGGGTGAAAGACCTTGTGACCCGCCCCGATAGGAGCATAAAAGTGGGATGATAATCCCACGATATGCGACTATCGGGCAGGATTGTGGGAGTGCGCAGCACGGAACAATCCGTAGGCATCAAGTCGGGGGCTTTTGACCCCGACATCATTTTATGCAGGATTCCAAAATTCCTGCCCGGATATGATCCCTGCTGATTTTTACACCACCGGTTCTATTTCTCACTTTATTTTGTTGAGTTGAGTATACCATGCCCGTTTGGAAAATTCCATCCTTATCAGACTGGCAGCTTCCGATAAATGTTTCGCCAGCTGATACCAGAACGCTTTGTCCCGCTCTGTAACATAAAAAAGAATGTGCCTTGGCACATTCTCGCGCCGAGGCGCGGTTGCCTCGGCAACCATCTACCCCTGCGCCGAGTGCGCATCCTCGCGGAGCGTTTTTATCGTATGGAAACGAAATTTCCTATACGATAAAAATCCCACATCCACCACCGAAGCAGCGTAATGCTACCGCGGCGTGAACATGGGATTTTATAATGTGCCTTGTTTGTAACTGTTCAGAACAGGTCGAAGCACTTGCTGCTGAGACCGTAAGAATATGATTGAGTCATGCAAAATCCCATCGGCGAAGCCGATTTGGAATGGATTTTGCATCGTAACTGTGAGGGAACTGAACAGTTACCCTTATTTTACAAAAGGTTGGATCTTACAGATACTTCTTCAGATCTTCTGCCTTATCCAGCTTCTCCCAGGGCAGATCCAGATCGTTACGGCCGAAGTGACCATATGCAGCGGTCTGTTTGTAGATCGGACGACGCAGGTTCAGCATCTTGATAATGCCTGCCGGACGCAGGTCGAAGTTCTCACGGATGATCTCAACCAGCTTCTCATCGGAAACCTTGCCGGTGCCGAAAGTGTCTGCCATGATAGAGGTAGGCTGTGCTACGCCGATTGCGTAAGACAGCTGGATTTCGCACTTGTCAGCCAGTCCTGCTGCAACAATATTCTTTGCAACATAACGTGCTGCGTAAGCTGCGCTTCTGTCAACCTTGGTGCAGTCCTTGCCGGAAAAAGCGCCGCCGCCATGACGTGCATATCCGCCGTAGGTGTCTACGATGATCTTACGGCCGGTCAGACCAGCGTCACCGTGAGGTCCGCCGATTACGAAACGTCCGGTCGGGTTGATGAAGAACTTGGTGTTCTCATCGATCAGCTCTGCAGGCAGAATCGGATCAAAGACATATTTTTTGATATCCTCGTGAATCTGTTCCTGTGTTACATCGGGATCATGCTGTGTGGATAATACAACTGCCTCCAGACGAACCGGCTTGTCGTTTTCATCATATTCTACAGAAACCTGGCTCTTGCCGTCGGGTCTTAAATAGGTCAGTGTGCCGTCTTTTCTTACTTTGGTCAGCTGCTGTGCCAGCTTGTGCGCCAGAGAGATCGGATAAGGCATATATTCCTCGGTCTCGTTGGTTGCATAGCCGAACATCATACCCTGGTCGCCAGCGCCGATTGCTTCCAGTTCTTCCTCAGACATCTGGTTTTCTTTTGCTTCCAGAGCCTTGTCAACGCCCATAGCGATATCAGAAGACTGCTCGTCGATCGAAACCATAACGGCACAGGTGTTGCCGTCAAAGCCATACTCAGACTTGTCATAGCCGATCTCCTTAACCGTCTCACGAACGATCTTCGGGATATCTACATATGCGTTAGTGGTGATTTCACCGGTTACCAGTACGAAACCGGTACAGCTTGCTGTCTCGCAGGCTACACGGCTCATCGGGTCTTTTTCCATCAGTGCGTCCAGAATTGCGTCGGAAATGGCATCGCACATTTTGTCGGGATGTCCTTCTGTTACAGACTCAGAAGTAAATAAACGTTTTTCCATCTGTTCCTCCTTAGATGTTTGCTGTGAAAAATAGGATCCTGCTCTACAGGATTCTTTTCTGTAGAGCATTTTTGTATTGGAAACAAAGCTTCCTGTACAAAAAAGAATGTGCCCTGGCACATTCTCGCGCCGAGGCGCGGTTGCTTTAGCAACCATCTACCCTTGCGCCGAGTGCGCATCCTCGCGGAGCGTTTTTATTTCATAGGACGCATTTTCCTATGAAACAAAAAAGATCCGCTAAAAAGCGGATCCGATAGTTTGATAATCAAATCCTCTTATTGTTCGATTGCTTCCGTCCCGGAAACGGGACTTCTACTCGCTCAGGCTGGCACCTTCCGAAAAAACGGGGTTGCCGTGGCTTCACAGATCCTATGTATCTCCACCACTCTGAATAAGAGAAGGCACAATATTGAATTTTCTTATCAGGTACTCATTTAAAATACTATAGCGCCCTGTATTTGTCAACAGGACAATTTATGAAAAGTGTCTCAGCCAATCTTTAAGCGGAATTTCTGCAATTCCCGTTCGGATTCCACCTTTTCGATCTGGGCGCCGAGGCTCTGTAATTTTGCTGGAAAATCCTCATATCCGCGTTCGATATAACGGATATCGTCAATGACAGACATTCCTTCCGCTGCCAGCGCTGCGATAACAAGCGCTGCTCCGGCACGCAGATCCGGCGCATTGATGCTCGCCCCGGTATATCGGGAAACGCCGTCGATGATCGCAGTATTTCCTTCCACCTTAATGCTTGCGCCCATGCGGATCAGCTCGTCCACATAGCGGAAACGATTTTCAAAAATACTCTCTGTTACAATGCTCGTGCCGCAGCACAGACCCAGCGTCACCGCGATCTGGGGCTGCATATCCGTCGGAAAGCCCGGATACGGCAGAGTCTTTACCTGTGTATGTTTGAGCGGTCTGGAAGCCACTACCCGGACAGCATCATCCGACTCTGTCACTTCACAGCCGATTTCCGACAGCTTTGCAGAAATGGATTCCAGATGCTTCGGAATTACGTTTTTGACCGTCACATCGCCGTGCGTCGCAGCAGCAGCAAACATAAACGTGCCGGCTTCGATCTGATCCGGGATGATCGGATATTCCGTCTTATGCAGGCGCTCTACCCCACGGATACGGATCACATCCGTACCTGCGCCCTTGATATTGGCTCCCATACTGTTTAAGAAGTTCGCCAGATCCACAACATGAGGTTCTTTTGCCGCATTTTCGATCGTTGTTCTGCCCTCTGCCAGCGCTGCAGCCATCATGATATTGATTGTAGCGCCGACGCTGACAACGTCCAGATAAATGTGCGCACCGCACAGATGGGACGCTTCCGCCGTAATCATGCCATGCGCAATCTCAACCGTCGCGCCCAGTGCCTTGAACCCTTTGATATGCTGGTCGATTGCACGGCAGCCGATATCGCAGCCGCCCGGCAGTACAACCGTAGCCTTTTTATATTTTCCGAGAAGGGCTCCCAAAAAGTAATAGGATGCTCTGATTTTCTTGACAGCATCACCATTAACCGTCAAGTCATGAATCAAAGAACCGTTAACTTTAACGGTGTGACGGTCAACCCGCTCCACATGAGTGCCAATCCCCGCCATCGCGTCCAAAAGGATGTTCGTATCCCGTACATCCGGCATATTTTCGATCAGTACGGTCTCATCCGTCATCAGAGAAGCAGCCAGAATCGGCAGCGCCGCATTTTTTGCGCCCCCGATTTCAACCTCGCCGACCAGCGGATTTCCGCCATTGATTGCATACTGTTCCATATTTCCTCTTATTTCTGCTGCACAGGCAGCCTGTCCATCGCATCAATTTCCTCTTTCAGCGCCTGAAAAAAGAAATCCCTGAATTTTATGTTCGAATCTGTTTTGCTGCGCATGCAGCCTCTGCACGCAATATCTGCATGCAGCATCTATTTATTATAATCTTCTTCTGTTTTTCGTCGTTTATGCACGTCAAAAACGGCAAAAAGAATCCTTTACCGTCCTTGTGGTTATAGCATATTCCACTTCATTTGTAAACTAAAACTTTCAGTTCAGGTAATTCAGCGGGTTCACTGCCTGTCCGTTAATCCGGATTTCAAAATGCAGGTGCGGTCCGGTGCTTCGGCCCGTGTTTCCGCTCAGGGCAATTTTCTGCCCCTGGCTGACCTTCTGTCCGACGCTGACCAAAACCTTGCTCAAGTGTCCGTAGCGGGTTTCTCTGCCATCCGCATGCTGGATGTAAACGACGTAGCCATAGCCGCTGCCCCAGCCTGCCCTTGTAACCGTACCGCCGCTGGATGCCATGACCGCCGTACCGATGGGGGTTGCCCAGTCAATTCCCTTATGATTCGTGGACGCTCCCTTCTTGGGTGCTTTTCTGCCGCCAAAGCCAGAGGAAAGCCGTCCTCCGGAAATCGGCTTGATATAGGTCGGTGGAACCTTGGTTCCGCGCTCCACGATCTTCGGAATAGCCTCTACAATAACCTCTTCCTTCAAAATCTCCTGTGATTCCACAGCATCATTTCGATAAGTCACAAGTGCCGCTGCTTTTCGGAAGCCTGCAGAGGGCTGCT
>ERZ1026884.511-NODE-511-length-25466-cov-12.440793_pt1 | contig 25466 bp, 20 predicted proteins | sample MGYA00380172_ERZ1026884 | MGnify/ENA primary metagenome ERZ1026884 (study PRJEB33269, sample SAMEA4719808) | human gut metagenome | biome: human-associated habitat; feature: organic feature; material: feces | place: Cameroon | collected 2013-10 ... | reverse complement strand
CCAAAAGTGACACTTTGAAATCTGCACACTTTTGCGCTACAAAAAAATAAATTTTCCCCTGTAAACACTGGGGGAGTGAGCCGATTTTAACATTTCGAAACGCCACAAATTTGCAAAAAATTTGGATTCCCCTTTTTCGCGTTGTAACTTTGCACTCGCAAGCTTGCTAAAACACGCTCCATTTGGGCAAAAAACGATTCCGAAGGAACTCCGATACCATTCCGAAGGAATGCAAGTCCCATTTTGGAGCTATTACTAACCTAAAAAACACTACTATCATGGCAAAAATTACTCCCATCGACATCATCAAGGGTGTCTCAGGTAAGTTTGGTGGCAACTCAAGAGAATACTGATGGGCGCGGGCATCTATGACGCTGGCACCAAGGTAAGTGTGGAAGCCGTCGCCAACAAAGGCTATGAGTTCGGCGAGTGGAGCGATGGTGACACGTTCCCCACGCGCGAGGTAACGATGAATGAGGACGTGACCCTTACGGCAACTTTCAAGCCCGTGAATAACACCGACGAGGGCGGATTGGGTGCCTAAATGTTCACGAAATGCAAGAGGTTAAGAATTTCCCCAAGTTATCTATTTTTAGACGCAAGTTTCCCCTTTTGGACAACCTATCTAACAGGGAAATCCTTAATAATATACCGTTTACATTCGTTAACCACGATTTAAGAAAAATTTCAAGTGACAAAGTGACACCTAAGTGATTGATTATCAACGATTTAAGGTGTCACTTGTCACTTGTCACTTTCGCTTTCACCACAGATTTTGCTTCGCCAAGATAGGCTGCGGTTCGGCAATAAAAATAAAAATCCCTTGGCTTTTTATTTTGTATTGCGCTCACCTTGCACTATCTTTAGACTGGGTTACCCCGTTAGGTAGGGTGTTCAAAACTTGAGTATTTAATCTTGCAAACTAAATGCATGTCGCAATAAGGCATAAAAAGCGGCTTGCTTCCCTTAGGGAAACAAGCCGTCGCTCTTTACTTTTTAGTAAGTAATTCTTGCGTATGTGCGTTAAGCATTAGCTTCTTCTACAGAAACCACGCTACGGTCGCGCTGACCGCGGTGGAAGCTAACAACACCGTCAACAAGGGCGAAGAGAGTGTGATCCTTACCCATGCCTACGTTCTTACCAGGATAGTGTACAGTACCGCGCTGACGAACGATGATGTTACCAGCAACGCAGGTCTGACCGCCCCAAATCTTAACGCCTAATCTTTGTGAAGCCGATTCACGGCCGTTCTTAGAACTACCTACACCTTTCTTGTGTGCCATTTCTTCTAAAACTTTTTAAGGATTAAGCAATAACGTTCTTGATTGTCACTTCAGTGAACTGATGGCGATAGCCATTGAGCTTGCGATAGCCCTTGCGGCGTTTCTTGTGGAAAACGAGCACCTTGTCACCCTTAACGAGTGAAGATACTACTTCGCATACTACCTTGGCGCCTTCTACAGTAGGAGCACCTACTTTTACGTCGCCGTTGTTGTCAATCAACAACACGTTGTCAAATTCAACAGTTTGGCCGTTTTCGGCACCGCAGATGTGGTTTACGAAGAGCTTCTTGCCTTCTTCTGCTTTGAACTGCTGACCGTTAATCTCTACGATTGCGTACATTTTAATTTTATATGTATAAACGGATTTTTCCGGGAGGCGGACTGCACCCGCAGCCTCTTGTTTAGCCCCAACGGACTCTAAATCGGCTGCAAATGTACGGCTTTTTTCTGATATACAAGTGATTTACACGCGTTTTTTTGTGTTTTTATCCCTTTTAACCATCCTTTTTCTTTAAAGTTATACTTATTTACTACTCAAGCACACTTTTTATAGATAAGTATGTTTAACTTTGCACGGCTGTTTGTGACTATCAAATCAGAAAATAAAAATACAAACTATAATAGAAAACTTATTACACAATGCAATTTCTTATTGATTTTGTTTTGAACAACCTCAATTATTGGTGGGTGTTCGTGTTTATGGCCATCGAAAGTTCGTTTATTCCTTTCCCCTCTGAGGTGGTGGTGCCACCTGCAGCATTCCTTTCGATGATGGAAGATAATCCGATGAACATCGTGTTAGTGGTGATTGTGGCTACATTAGGTGCCGACTTGGGGGCGCTTATTAACTATTACTTGGCGCGTTGGTTGGGTCGTCCTCTTGTATATCGTTTTGCCGATAGCCGTATTGGGCACATGTGCTTGATAGATCGCGAAAAAGTGGAAAATGCTGAGAAATTCTTCCGCGAACATGGTGCCTCAAGTACTTTCTTTGGTCGTCTTGTTCCTGCTGTACGTCAGCTTATTAGTATTCCTGCAGGCTTAGCGGGTATGAATATTGGTAGATTCTTGATATTCACTACCTTGGGTGCAGGTGTGTGGAATTCTGTATTAGCTTTGTTGGGCTATTTTATTCACACACAGACAGACTTAAAGACAACACGCGAAGTGGCAGATTTGGCTGCACGCTATAGTCATGAAATTGGTTATGTGATTCTTGCTTGTGCTGTTGTGGTTGTAGCTTTCTTAGCTTATAAGGGACTTAAAAAGAAGTAAGGGGTGTTGTTAAAAAACTTGCAGCATATTTTGTTACATGCAATAGGGGTTGCTTCCATTAGTTTTATGCTTGTGCCTAAAGCAATGGCAGTAGCCCCTATTGTGTGTGATTCGTGTTCTTTAGTGGCAACAGAGGTTGTTAACTCTCAAAATCGTCCCACTGAACGTCAGTGGATTTGGGGCGTGGGAGCAGCGAGTTTGCTTGACACTTATCTTTCGCCACTTACCTATAAGGGTATGGATTTGGCATGGCTGAATCGCACTGAACGTCAAGCACGTTGGGGTAGGGGAAATGTCACCGTTTTAGGTTTGTATAATGCGCATTTTGCTTATGCTAAATCGCCCACAGATGATGGCAAGTATATGGATGCTGAGTTAACTGTAGCAGGGGGGTGGCATTATAATTGGTTTATGTCGCGCCATACGGATAATGCAGCTATTTCACCTTTTGTTCCCACTTTTCTCAATGATTGGCGTGTGGCTGTAGGTGGTTTGGTCGAGACCTCGGGTGGTTTTACTTATAATACGCGTAATGGTAATAACCCTGCACAAGGACGTTTGGGCGTTTCGCTTATGGCAAGTGCCATTGTAGAGCGCAATTTTTGGTTCTTCAAACAAATAGCAAAAGCGCGTGTGCAGTTGGACGCACAAATGGTGGGTGTGCAGTTCTCGCCAGTCTACGGACAGTCGTATTACGAAATATTCTCGTTAGGACATAATCAAGGTGTAGTGCACTTTACACACCTAGGTAATTGTCCGTCAGCGCGAATTTTGACCATGGTAACACTTCCTATAAAGAAATCGCAAGTGTCGTTAGGATATTTAGGTGATGTGCGCCAAAGTAAACTTGGTGGACTAAAACGACATGCTTGGAGAAATATGTTTATGGTGGGGTATACACGCAATATTACACGATTATGAAAAGTATTTTTACGACAGTGAAATTCCTTTGGGCATCAATGCTTTTATCGTCTACTTGTGTTCTTGCATCGTGCGTAACTGAGGAGGTGGCAAACAACAACCGTCGTGGTAACTTTGAGGCATTGTGGAAAACCCTTGACGAGCATTATTGTTTCTTCGACTATAAACGTGAACAATATGGACTTGATTGGACTGAAGTACACGCGCGTTATGGCAAGATGATTGATGAAAAAATGTCGAATAAACAGCTTTTTGAGGTGCTTTCACAAATGACGTATGAACTGCGTGATGGACATGTAAATCTTTCAGCTTCGCACAACGTGGCGCGTTATGGACGTTGGTTCGATGATTATCCGATGAACCAAAGTGATTCATTAGAAAGGAAGTATTTGGGGCGCACTGAGGAATATCAACAAGCATCGAGCCTGAAATATCGCATTTTGCGAAATAATGTGGGCTACGTGCGATGCAGCTCTTTTGCTTATGGTTTTGGAGATGGCAATTTGCAAGAAATGCTTCGTTATTTTGGCACGTGTAACAAGCTTGTGGTGGATGTGCGTGGTAATGGCGGAGGACTGCTTACGGCAGCAGAAAAGTTGGCCTCTTTGTTTATCAATAGTGAAACCGTGGTGGGATATATGCAACATAAAACAGGCACCGCCCATCAAGACTTTTCGACGGCAGAGCCTATTAAATTGCAGCCTTTTGTGGGGCTGCGTTGGCAACGTAAGGTGGTGGTGCTTACCAATCGTCGCACTTATAGCGCAGCCAATAGTTTTGTGATGTTCTTAAAAGGTTTAGAGAATGTAACCATAGTGGGCGATACCACAGGGGGTGGGGCAGGAATGCCTTTTTCGTCGGAATTGCCTAATGGTTGGGGCGTACGTTTTTCGGCTTGTCCTATGTATGACCGTTACATGCAAATGACGGAGATGGGTATTTCGCCCGATGTGAAGGTGGATATCACAACCGAAGACTATCAACGGGGGGTAGACACGATTCTTGAAACTGCTATTGAATTGTGATTTCGGTGTTTGATAATGCTTGTATGAAAATAAAAATCGCAAACAACGCGTGAGGTTGTTTGCGATTTTTATTGTGTTTGGGGAAATTGTTCAAAAAAAATTACTGCAATGTAATGAGAGCGCTCAAGTTGGCTGTGAACAAACGCACAGAAATGGCCAAAAGAATGATGCCGAAGAACTTGCGTAGCAAGTAAATAGCAGCAGGCGAGATGATGCGTTCTACTTTATCGGTTGCTTTGAGCACGATAAAAACAAAGAGCATGTTAAGCAACAAGCCAATGATAATATTTACGCTGGCATATTCGGCTCGTAGTGAAAGCAGTGTGGTAAAAGAACCTGCACCAGCTAACAAGGGGAAGACTACAGGGATGAGTGTAGCCGATTTAATAGGACCCATGTTTTTGAAAATCACTACATCGAGAATCATTTCGAGTGACATGAGGAAGATTACCAAAGAACCTGCTACGGCAAACGAGGCAATATCCACGTTGAATAAACGAAGCATAACGTCGCCTGCAAAGAAGAAACCAAGTAATAATCCGAGTGAAATGAGTGTTGCCTTCCATGCATTGACAGGACGTCCCTGTTGCTTTAGACTGATAAATATAGGGGTAGATCCCAATACATCGATTACAGCAAAAAGTACGATAAATGCACTGGCAATTTGCTGCATGTCAAGGCGTTCAAAGAGATAGCTAAATGACATCCTTTTAAAGTATTAAGTAATAAGTAAATTAAAAATCAGAATTTTTAGAACCACCCTTAAATATTACACCCAGCTCGCACCATTGCTTGTGTGTTAGCAAATGGAGTGTGCCGGGTGTTATATTTTATCACAACTTAGCCTCCTTATATAAGAAGTTTTGTTGCAATGTTTGCTTACATTGTGCGTGTAGGAGGTTAGCCAATGGTGAGCAATGTAGTGCCTTCCATCACGCTATCGCCTGCGCTCACGCAGATACCGGTAACAGAACCATCCGCTTCGGCAGTGATGTTATTTTCCATTTTCATAGCTTCGAGCACGAGCACTGTGTCGCCCTTCTTTACAGCCTGTCCTGCGCTAACCAAAATTTTGGTTACCACACCAGGTAACGGAGCTTTAACAGGAGTGCCTGCACCCGGACCACTTGTAGCAGCGGGGGCAGCAGCGGGAGTTTCGGCTGCAGGAGCAGCAGGAGTAGTGGTAGCGGGAGTAGCTTCGGTAGAAACGGTGGGTAAAGCCTCTTCAACGAGAGAAGAGCCTTGCATTTCCACTTCAAAGGGAATGCCGTTTACCTCAACTTTGGCTTTAGAGCCAACGATGCTGTCAATGGTCACATCGAATTGTGCGCCATTGATGGTATATTTATATTGTTTCATTGTGTGTGGTGCTTAAAATTGAGTCATCAAGTCGGCTGGATTATTCCAGTTTGTGCGATGGTGCTGAACAGTGATGATACCCGGTTCGTCGTCGTGTACAATCTCTACCTCGTGTTCAATGAGTGCGAGTGCGATTGCAGCAGCGTACGCGGGCATTTCCTCCTCAGTGGGCTTTGTATGATAGCCATCAATCAAGAAGTCGGCAATAGTGCCTTGCTTCTCGTCCAAGCGGATGGTGAGAGTTTGCTCGCCAAGTTTATACTGAAATGTTTTCACTTGCTTTATGTGCTAAAATGCTAATGGGGAAATGTAGATTGTGTCACACCCCTCCTTAGCTTTAATTATTAAAGAGGAATATTGCCGTGTTTCTTTGCGGGACGAGTTTCACGCTTGTTTTCGAGTTGAGCGAGTGCGCGGCAAATGCGGAAACGTGTGTTGCGTGGCTCGATTACATCGTCAACGTAGCCATACTCTGCAGCCTTATAGGGGTTGGTAAAGAGGTCGTTGTATTCCTTCTCCTTTTCGGCGAGGAATGCCTTGGGATCCTCCTTAGTCTTAGCCTCTTTGCCATCGAGAATAGCTACAGCGCCCGAAGCACCCATTACAGCAATCTCGGCTGAGGGCCATGCATAGTTCAAGTCGGCTTTGAGTTGTTTACAGCCCATCACAATGTGTGAACCACCATAGCTCTTGCGCAATGTTACGGTAACCTTAGGTACAGTAGCTTCGCCATAAGCGTAGAGCAACTTGGCACCGTGGTCAATTACACCGTTATATTCCTGACCTGTACCAGGAAGGAATCCGGGAACGTCAACAAGTGAAACGATAGGAATATTGAAACAGTCGCAGAAACGAACGAAACGAGCAGCCTTGCGCGAAGCGTTGCAGTCTAATACACCTGCATATACGCTAGGTTGGTTAGCTACTACACCTACACTCTGACCATTGAAGCGAGCAAAACCAATAATGATGTTGCGTGCAAAGTTGCGGTGAACTTCCATAAACTCACCATTATCAACTACTGCACCAATCACCTTATACATGTCGTAAGCCATGTTGGGGTTGTCGGGAATAATTTCGTTGAGTGAGTCTTCCTTGCGGTCGATGGGGTCGGTGCATTCTACGCGTGGTGCACGCTCCATATTGTTTTGGGGCATGTACGAGAGCAAACGACGGATGATTTGTGCAAAGTCTTCTTCGGTCTTTGCTGTGAAGTGGCAAACACCACTCTTAGTAGAGTGAACGGCAGCACCACCGAGGTCTTCCTGAGTAACGTCCTCGCCAGTAACAGTCTTCACTACCTTCGGACCTGTAAGGAACATGTAGCTAATGCCTTCGAGCATAACTACAAAGTCGGTAAGAGCGGGTGAATAAACAGCACCACCGGCACAAGGACCGCAGATACCAGAGATTTGAGGTACTACGCCTGAAGCCTCAATGTTGCGCTGGAAGATTTCACCAAAGCCAGCTAAGGCATTGATACCTTCTTGAATACGTGCACCACCTGAATCGTTCAAGCCAATGCAAGGCGCCCCCATTTTCATACTCTGATCCATAACCTTGCAAATCTTTTGTGCCATGGTCTCAGAGAGTGAGCCACCGTTTACGGTAAAGTCTTGGGCAAAAACGTATACCAAACGACCATTGATGGTACCGCTACCAGCAACTACCCCGTCGCCCAAAAATTGTTTCTTCTCCATGCCAAAGTTGTGGCAACGGTGAAGTTTAAACATATCCATTTCCTCGAATGAGCCCTTGTCGAGCAAGAGTTCGATGCGTTCGCGAGCAGTTGCCTTACCTTTGGCGTGCTGCTTTTCAATGGCCTTTTCGCCACCGCCCAAACGAGCCTTCTGACGAAGCTCTACGAGCTGCTTGATTTTCTTAAGTTGTTCACTCATAATTGTTAATTTGCTAATGAGCTTTTTGTGAATGAGCTAATTGCTAATGGTTGATTTTATATCAGGAAAACGTATGTTTTCTTTATTAAAACCATCCTAATATGCTAATTGGCTTATAATCTGTTTTTATTAAATTGCTAATGAATCAATGAAGTTGTCTAAACCTTTATGAAGTTCAAGTTTAGAAGAGACAAAAGTTTAAATCTAATCTTCGTCAGAAAAGTTTAGACGACTTCAATGTGTCCATTATCAAAAATTCGGCGCAAAGATACGCATTTATTCGCACACAAATTGAAAAAGTGTGCGAATAAATAAACTTTATGTGAACTAAAATACCAATTATTGCCGAAAAACGCATAACTTCGCCGTCAATATGACACATCAAGCACTCTATAACTTTGGTGCAGGCCCTGCCATGCTCCCCGCAGAGGTGGTTCGTGCCACAGCACAAGCGGTAACAAACTTTCAGGGAATGGGCGTTTCGCTCATGGAGATGGGACATCGCACCCCACAGTTTAAGGCAGTGATGGCAGAAGTACAGCAACTCATGCACGAACTTCTTCACATCCCTGCCACTCACAGTGTGCTCTTTTTAGGTGGAGGTGCCCGTTTGCAATTTAGTATGGTGCCTATGAATTTGCTCAAGCATAAGGCTGCCTATCTTGACAGTGGACATTGGGCACACCAAGCCATGGACGAGGCACATCTTTGGGGTGAAACCATTTGTGTGGCTTCTACCGAGTCGGACAATTACACACACATTCCGCATCACTATCACATCCCTACAGATGTTGACTACTTACACATAACCACCAATAATACGATTTATGGCACTGAACTTCGCACGGATATAGATAGTCCTGTGCCTTTGGTGGCAGATATGTCGAGCGATATTCTTACGCGTCCTATAGATATAAGTCGTTACGACCTTATTTATGGAGGTGCTCAAAAGAATTTGTCAATGGCAGGTGTAACCTTTGTTATTGTGCGTAACGAGGCTGTAATTCCCTCCATACGTCCCTTGCCCGCCATGCTTAGTTATGCTACACATATTCAGCACGAGGGTATGTATAATACGCCCCCCATGCTACCTATTTACACCGCCTTGCAAACTCTGCGGTGGGTAAAGGCACAAGGGGGAGTGTGCGAGATGGAACGTCGTGCCAAAGAACGTGCCAAATTGCTCTATGCAGCCATTGACGAGAGTCATATTTTTCATGGTACTGCCCAAAGTGCTGACCGTTCGCTTATGAATATATGCTTTGTGCTTAATAAGGACTATCAACATCTTGAAGACCGTTTCGCACAATTTGCCCTTGACCGGGGTATTTATGCCATTAAAGGACATCGTTCTGTAGGTGGTTTCCGTGCATCGTGCTATAATGCCATGCCCTTAGCAGGTGTTGAGGCTTTAGTGCAATGTATTCGTGATTTTGAACAGACTGTTTAAACACTTATTTTTGGTAGAAGATTTCTCAAGAAGACTTTTGCTGCTTCTTAGCCTATATTTCATTATTCATTATTCATCCCTCCAACATGTATAATAGCAACAACCGAGGACGAAATGCGCGACCTAATGCCAAGGGAAAAGCGCAAGGTTCTCAAAACTATAAGAAATCAAACGATAATCGTAGCAATAGCTCTGCACATAAAACTCGTAACAAAGACAGTTTCAAATCTTTTTCGAGTCATGATTCAAGTAGTAAAAAGTTCGTACCTCGTCGTCCGGGGCAACGTCCATTTACTGCTGCAACTCCTCGTGTAGAATCGCGTGAAAATGCAGCACCTCAACAACCTACTAATTCTTTTAGAATCGATGACGAGGGTCGCATGATAACCATGCGCGTTACACCTGACGTGGCTTACGACGAAGAACGCCTAAAGCGCTATATTGCTGAAGAAATGCACATTGATGTGCGCACTATAAATGCCTTGCGCATTCGCAAACGCAGTATAGATGCTCGTCAACGTACCATCTTTGTGAACCTTAGCACTGAGGTTTATATTAACAAAATGCCGCCTCAGCTTGACTTTGAACCCGTAGAATATCATGATGTAAGTCGTGCCGAAAGAGTGATAGTGGTAGGTGCAGGTCCTGGTGGACTTTTTGCAGCACTTCGCCTTATTGAATTAGGAAAACGTCCTGTGGTGTTAGAACGTGGAAAAGATGTACACGAACGTCGTAAAGACATAGCCCTTATTTCGCGCGAACATAAGGTAAATGGCGAGAGTAACTATTCGTTTGGCGAAGGTGGAGCGGGTGCTTTCTCTGATGGTAAACTCTATACTCGTTCAAAGAAACGTGGTAATGTAGAAAAAATATTGCGTGTATTCTGTCAGTTTGGTGCATCCACCGATATTCTTATTGATGCCCATCCCCACATAGGTACCGATCGTTTACCTCGCATTATTGAGAGCATGCGCAACCAAATTATAGAATGTGGGGGTGAAGTACATTTTAATACCCGTGTCGATCACATTATTGTGGAAAAAGATGTTGTAAAGGGTGTGGCATGTAACACAGGCGAAACTTTTAATGGACCTGTAATTTTGGCAACAGGACATTCAGCCCGCGATGTCTATCGTCATTTGCATGAGTCGGGCATTACGATTCAACAAAAAGGTATCGCTGTGGGTGTGCGTCTTGAGCATCCCTCGGCATTGATAGATCAAATACAATATCATAACCCCAATGGCCGTGGCAAATATCTGCCTGCTGCCGAATATAGCTATGTTGCGCAGAGTGGTGGACGTGGTGTATACAGTTTCTGTATGTGTCCTGGTGGCATTGTGGTACCTGCAGCAAGTGGTCCGCAACAGTTGGTGGTAAATGGCATGAGTCCCTCTACGCGTAACTCGGCATGGAGCAATTCGGGCATGGTGGTTGAAACACGTCCCGAGGATTTGGATGGAGAGTTAACGCCCTTCCTAACCGAGGCTATGGCAGATGGTGGTTTTGCCGAAACACATGCAGATATTTTTGACCCCAACAACCCGTTGCGCATGATGTATTTTCAAGAAGCACTCGAAAAAGCATGTTGGCAACAAGGCAACCGCAGTCAAACAGCTCCTGCACAACGCATGGCTGATTTTGTAAATTGTCGTTTGAGTTATGATTTGCCCAAGTCGAGCTATACGCCAGGTTTGGTGTCATCGCCCTTACACTTTTGGATGCCACGTTTCATTACCACGCGTCTTATAGAAGGCTTCAATGCCTTTGGTCGCCGTAGTCGTGGTTTTTTAACTAACGAAGCCATTCTTATTGCTGCCGAAACACGTACTTCGGCACCTGTTCGTATTTTGCGCGATAATGACACACTTTGTCATGTCAAGGTGAGTGGACTTTATCCTTGTGGCGAAGGTGCAGGTTATGCGGGGGGCATTGTGAGTGCAGCCATTGATGGTGAACGTTGTGCTGAGGCTTGCGCAGCCGTATTGTAGTTTTTTTAAGTCGCATTGCTGTTTAACAAAACAAAATATAGACCTTTTTAAAAGGGGGTATAGGTATTTTTTAAAAGATGGTAGTGACGTCTAAAAAATGCCTATGCCCCCTTAAACATAGAAATTAAAGTCGTAGCATATTATTTCTTTTCAAAAGATTGCGCGATATATAAATTCTACCTACCTTTGTCAAGGTAAGTTGTAGAGGCATTACTTATGCGTTTCAACCTATCGTAAAGCATACTTGTACGAATCTATTTTTTTAAAACAAATTATAAACCTAAACACTAAGGAGGGATGATTATGAACATTCACATTAGTACAGGAGTAAAGCAGGCACTTATATTAGCTGTGGGCATTGTGGTGCTTGGTTTTTGCGTAAGCTCAGGACTTAAGAGCTTGGCAGGAAAAGACCGTAAGGTCGTGGTAAAGGGTTTGGCAGAGAAAGAAGTTGAGGCTGATAAAGTGACATGGCCTATTCTGTCGAAAGAGATTGGCAATGACTTGCCCGATCTTTATCAAAAAATCAATGAAACCACACGTGTGATTCGTCGGTTCTTGTTAGACCATGGATTGAAAGAGGATGAGATTGTTGTGAATGCACCCATAGTGATTGACCTAAATGCCGATCGTTATGGCGATAATCGTAGTCCGTATCGTTATAACATCACGTCGATTATTACTGTAACATCAAACAAAGTGTCTCTTGTGCGCAATATTATTGCGCGTCAAGGCGATTTGCTGCAAAAAGGGGTAGCTATTGTAGATGGTGGTTATGATAATCCCGTGAAATATGAGTATGTGTCTTTTGCCAAGATGAAGCCCAAAATGATGCAAGAGGCTATCGAGAATGCACAACAAACAGCCGAGCAGTTTGCCCAAAATAGTAAGAGCCAAATCAATAAGATTATGGATGCTGACCAAGGTCAGTTCTCTATAGATGATCGTGACTCGAATACTCCTTATATAAAGAAGATTAGAGTGGTGACCACGGTGACTTATTCTTTGAAAGACTAAGTGGGTTTTACCAACTTGTTGTGTTTGGGCAGAATATTTTAAAAAAGTTGTTGCATTAAGGCTCGAAAAAACTTTGTTTATTAGCAAGTTTTTTGCTACTTTTGCAAAGTATTTGTGGCAAACCAGCATACAGAGGTGCCATATTCTACGAATTAAACATCTATCAAACAAACATATTTTATTAGCAAATGAAACCTACTCTCTTTCTCCTCGCAGCAGGAATGGGTAGCCGCTACGGCGGTTTGAAACAGCTTGATGAGCTTGGCCCTCACGGCGAAACCATCATGGATTATTCAATCTACGATGCCATTAAGGCTGGCTTCGGCAAGTTGGTTTTCGTTATCCGTAAGGATTTTGAAGAAGACTTCCGTCGCATCGTACTTTCTAAGTACGAAGGTCACATTCCTTGCGAACTCGTGTTCCAAGATTTGAACGCACTTCCCGAAGGTTTCACCTGCCCTGAAGGTCGTACTAAGCCTTGGGGTACTAACCACGCTCTTATGATGGGCGAAAGCGTTATCAACGAACCGTTCGCTGTGTTGAACTGCGATGACTTCTATGATCGTGATGCTTTCCAAGTTATGGGTAAGTGGCTTTCTGAACTCCCCGAAGGTAGCACTGGAAAGTATGCTATGGTGGGCTTTCGTGTAGGTAATACGCTTTCAGACAGTGGTACTGTAAGCCGTGGTGTATGCGAAAACGATGATCATCACCACTTGACTTCAGTAGTTGAGCGCACTAAGATTCAGCGTTTCGACGGTGTTGTGAAGTATCTTGACGATAACGAAGAATGGGTTGCTATCTCAGATAACACACCTGTTTCTATGAACTTCTGGGGCTTCACTCCCGACTATTTCAAGCACAGCGATGAATACTTCAAGACTTTCTTGAGCGATCCTAAGAACATGGAGAACTTGAAGAGCGAATTCTTCATCCCCTTGATGGTTGACCACTTGATTAAGACTGGTAAGGCTACTTGCGAAGTTCTCGACACTACTTCTAAGTGGTTCGGTGTTACTTATCCCGAGGATCGTCCGGGCGTAGTAGAAAAGTTCCAGAAACTTGCTGACGAAGGTCAATATCCTGAAAAGATGTTCTAATTTTAGAACCCAATAAAATAAAAATCCCGTCTACCCACAAAAGGTAAACGGGATTTTTATTTGTCCGTGAATTATCCATGTGTTTTTTTAAAGATAAACGCATGGATAATTCGCGGATTTTTCAGTTTTTAGGGAAACTACTTTTTAACCGAAATGGTTGTTTCTGCAGCTGTACCGCAAAATTCAGGAGCATATACACACTCAATGCGTGAAATGCCTGTTGCAAATTGCCCTGTGCGGTCTACAAAGAGTTCTTCAGTAAACTGATGTGTGCCCTTACGAACGTGTTCAATGAAGTAGTCGGTAGAACTATCATGAACAGCACGATAAGCAGGTAGACCAAGATTCCAATCATAACCTGATAGTGGCTGTGCAGGTTCTAAACAAGCAGGGCGTGCAGCATTGAGCGATACAAAGTCATAGTCTCGGTCGGCTGTAAGTTTAAATATTTGGCGTATATGGTCACCCTTTTGAAGTTTTGTACCATTCGTTACAGGTTTCCATTCATTGCCCACTTTCACTTCAAAGCGACGTGTCAGTTGCAAACCTTTTCCCTCTGTCTGTACTTGCGAGGCAGGTGCCATAAATGTGGCATAGACGCTACCCCACGAAAGTCCTTCGGTGCGTTTGTCTAATTTTATAGACGTTGCATTTACAGCATCTTCGTCGGTGTAAGTCTTTTTTACATACCCCACAGTCGATGCAGTCTGCGAATCGTCCTTTGCATTGGCATCTATCGTTTTTTTGTGGTTGAGCAAGGTGTAGTAAATAGGCGTTTGCTCATGAAGTGGCATAATGGTTGCGTCATTATTTATGTTGTTAAGCAAAATGTAGACGGCATCACTTGTGGCACGTGACGTTTCCCACATTTGCGTGCGTTTAGATTGCATTAACCACAGACGCATCTCGTTAGCTTCGTCTTGTCTGCCAAAAAGTTGTAATGCTTCAATCGCAACACATTGTGTAGGAATACGATATGAACTCCATGACCATAGGGCACGATTTGTATCGAAATAACGTCCCATTTGTTTTTTGCTTACCGTATGCTCCATCAAGCTTTTGAGCGTAAGTTCAGCTTTCGTCTTGCGATTTGCTTTAGCCAATACGACAGCTGTTACAGCTTTGCCATACATCGTAAATTCATGGCGTAACTCTTCAGCACGATCAAGCAAATAGTTAGCATCAGCATCTGGGTCCTTGTTTAATAAAGTTCGCACATAAAGGTAGCGCATGGCATATTCTGAAGGTTCGAGCATGTGCCCAACCTTTTTTTCGTGTTGTTTATGCTGCTTTACATACGTTGCAATCTCCTTCTTCAAAAAGTCGAAGGCTTTGTCAAGCATAGAGGTTGTTTGCCTGTTGGCATATTGCGTGAGTTGTTTACTACGCGCCAAAAGCGTAACTACATCTATTGTGGTCCATACGTTGCCTGGCATGCCCGGATACCAACTAAATGCTCCATTGCTTTGTTGCAGCATTTTAAGTTTGTCAATAGCCGTATAAAGATTGGCAGCTGCAGCTTCCTCGTCGAATAGCTGACGTAAGGCTGCTGCTTTTTTCTTTTCGTCCTCTGCATAATTTAGCCAAGGCGTGGCATCTGTCAGTCCTTCAAGTTTCAATGCCGTGAGTTTTTCGGCTTCGCCATTCACGCCATCCTTCTTTTCTGCCATCTGTTTAATTTCGGGACATTTTTTGCCTAAATATTGTCCAATGGTTAGGGCGTAGAAGCGAGTAGCCCACTCGTCAGCACTCAAGCAATACTTTTGGTTCGTCAATGTCGCTAAAGCTGTGACAGCATACCACGTAGGATTGCTTGAAATCTCCACCGATAAGGCGCGGTGTGTGGCATTTTTAGTATCGAAGAGCGTGTCGGTTTGTAAGGTACAAACACCTTTCTCTGTCAACGAGAAGGGAAGAGTGCGTGTTACCTCCACGTCGGTGGTAAGAATAGGTAGATAGTGCTCTTCTCCATCGCTAAATCCACTACCTTCTGCTACGGTACGACATACCATAACTCCTTCAGTCTTAGTAGCATCGTAAGCAAAGGTATATACCTTCGATTCCCCCGGAGCCAATGTCACTTTCTGCTGTGCATTAAATTTTGTGGCATTATTGGCAGCATCTGTCAGTGACAACTGCAGCTTTGCATTGATTTCTTTATCCGATAGATTCGTTACTTTTACGGGCAAGTCGGTTTTATCGCCTTTGCGCATAAAGCGGGGTAGGGCAGGTTCAACCATAAATTCTTTGCGAGCCACCACAGTTGCATTCAATCTTCCGTAGTCCATGTATTGCGTGTGAGCCAAGGCACAGAAGTTCCATTGTGTCATGCTCTCGGGCAAGGTAAATGCAATGTTTACTTCGCCTTGTGCATTGGTGCGGAGTGCAGGACGGAAGAATGCTGTTTCAGCAAAATTAGTGCGAGGTGTCACTGTTGGTGCAGCGGTAGCAGAAGTAGCATTGGTTCTTTCAAGTTTTTCATTAGCTTGCGAAATATCAATACTTTTTTCACATACAGCTTCAATTGCTGCCATATCGTACATGGGCGCCATCTCCTTATTGGCAGTTCTAATGCCTTTATACTGGAATCTCCTAACTCCATAGGCTCTCACATAAGGTATGTCGAAATAAAACAACTCATTTTTCCAACAAGTGAATTGGATAGTTTGTTGCTTTAATAAGTTTTGATTGAAAGCTCCTTGCAAATTATTTCTATAAGATTGCCAATTGTGATTCCACGAAGAATTACTTAGATAGCGTGGAAATGTAACGTCAAAATCCTGCCAAGTGTTATTTGCAAAAGCATCGAGCGAGGCATCATAAAGGCATGCCATAATTTGTGCGTTCGCAGGTGTACCATCGGGCTTTGTTACCTGTAATACCCATTGTTCTTCTTGTCCGGGCGTAAGACGTGAACGGAAGGTTTTCCACGACACATTTAGCTTTTTCTCGGGGATAGGTTTTATTACTTTTACCTCGTGCGTATAGAGCTTCTCATCGCGCCACATGGCAAGATGGAGGGTTGCTCCATCGCCATATTCAGACTTATAATTAAAGTCAATGCGTTGCAACTCGTTGTGAAGTTCTATGAGTTTGCTTTCTACAATTTTGTCTTCGCAAACAATGTCGTAGAAAAGTACCGCATCCTTGCAGGGAGAACCTATCACAATTTTGGCACAATCCTTAGCCTCGTTCATTTCTTGATAGAAGAATAAGGGCGTATCGCAGTCGGTTGGTTGCTTGTCAGTGTCAGAGAAAAGTAAAAATTCAATTGAATCTTCTTCAGCCTCAGCAGTGCTATAAAGCATTTTATATTTTCCTGAGGGCAAATTGGCAAGGTCTTTCACCACAAAAGGTTCGCCACTTACAAACGCTCCTTCTGCGCAGGTCTTATTGTTATGCACAAGTGTATATTGCCCCTTAGCCTCCATTTGTTCGCCAGCTGCATTTAGCTGTTTAATAGAGAATGAGGGTAAGTCTTTTCCTTTGCTGCGGCAAATCGTGTTGGGTACTTGTGCGCTAAGATAAGTTGGACGTGTGGCTACGGTGAGTGCTGTAGAGCCTTGGGTGGTTTCGCCATTCTCGGCAGTCACGGTGTAACTCACGGTGTAGGTATAACGATTGTATCGTCCTACACTTTCGTTTTCTACATTTTTAGCAAGCCATACGGGTAGTTCAAAGCGTCCTTCAGCATCAGTAGTGGTTTCGCCAAATTGCGCTTCAAAGTCATCATCGTTCCATACAAACCACATAGATCGGTTTACATGATATTGCACACGTGCATTGCTTATAGGAATACCGCTATAAGTTTTAGCTTCTCCCGTAACTTTTACGTGGTCGCCTAAGGCGTATGCCGTTTTTATAGGATTTGTGGTTGCCGTGAAAGTAGGGCGTTTATATTCTTCTACGTCAATAAAAGCAGAAATCTCAACGCCACCTTTTTTAAACGACAGACAGAATCTTCCTGGCAAACATTGCTCGGGCAGAGTAAACGAACCGCTAAACGAACCCATATCGTCAGTGCGTACGCATACGCTGTCAATCTCTTTTTGGTTTGTATTGAAGAGTTTAACCTCGCCATCAATATCGGGCTTTACGGTATATTCATCTTCATTGCGCGCATATATTACACCAGAGAACTCCACCTTTTGTCCGGGGCGGTAGACAGCTCTATCCGTAAAAATCTGCGCTTGGGTTTGTTGCGCCGTTTTATAGTTCCAAGATGATCGGTTATAGAGATTAAAATCTTCTGCTGCTTTATCATTTTCGTGGACAATGATATATTTGTAATCGCGATTACCCTTCAGATATACTGTACCTTGTTTGTCTGTTTTGTAGGTTTTCCAGCATCTATATTTGTTCATGAATTCTTTCGATTCCACTATTTTGGAATTTTCCATAGGTCGTCCGCTATGCGTGTCAACCACCGTGATGCGATGTTCACCATCGGGAGTGGAAAAAATCATGGCGTTCAATGCCGTAACCGTGAGTGCTTGTCCTGATAAGTGTTTCCCATTATGCGCCAATTCTACATAATAAATACCTGGTTTTGTGGGGATTTCAAGTTCTATTTTACCCTCGTTCCACGCGTAGGGAGCAGCAGGTTCAGAAATCTCCCAACTTGTAATGCTTACAGGTTTGTGTTTTGCTGCTAATTTTTTTAAATCAAAATCTCGTCTATTAATATAATCAATTCGTGAGTCAAAAAGGCGTGTTATTCTAATCTCCGCATTCTTAAGATTGCGTAGTTTATAATTCAGTGTGAGTTTATCGCCAGGATAAGCGCACTCTTCTATGTCTTCAACAATCGCTGTGGGTTGTGTAATTGGGGTTTTAAAGTTGCGCAGCTTGTTTCCTTCAATACCGCTAAAAAGTTTATCTCCTTTTTCAGCCCAATCATATAGCAGACTGTCATTGTGAGTTGCTGCAACTGATTTTTGTGAATAAAGTGTATGTAATTCTGTAATTTCGTTATAAACTTCAACCACCGATTCTGTGTGACTATATGCCTGAATCAATGCCACCAAATCTTTGTATTGCGCATTGTCATCAATGCGACCTTTGATGGTACTATGTTGGTCGTATTTCTCTTTTATGGCACGTAGATAAAGGAGTACGGCTGCATTGTCTTGCTGTCTTTGTTTGTAAAAATCAGCCATGCGATTAAGCAACTCACACTTTTCGCGTGGTTTAAGGTTTCCATCTTCAATGTAGGTGTCGAGCAATACTTGCAGCAGGTCGTTATTAAACAGCTTACTATCTTTAAAGCAATCGAATAGCGGTTTGTATTTGCTTGTATTGCAGTTTGCTAAAACCTCGGGTTCAGCAATCGAAGCCTTAAAGTGTTCATTGGCTTTTTTGCGTTTCTCGTCTGCCGTAACCTCATCATTATCGTAGAAAATGTGATTTTCGCTTTTGATATAGCATTGTGCCAATGCAGAGTGTAGCAGTGCCTTTATGATAGGGTCTTTTTCGTTTTTCAGCAAAGCCTCCATGTTGTCGGTATAGACTTGTGCAGAGTCAGACGAAAATTCGTTACTATATGTGCGTAGCATGAGCATAGAACGCAACAATTCCGCTGTATTCTTTTCTTCAAGTGCTTTGTCGTGAATTGTTTTCACAATTTCGATAGCTGATTTAGGCAAATCATTTCTTGCCTCAGCTTCAGCCTGTTTCCATAAACTGTTATAGTCTTGGGCTGTAGCGCTCAATGCGATTGTTGTAGAAGCCATTATAGATAATATTTTTTTCATCTTATGTGGATTTTTGTAAGCAACAGAGACTCATTCCTATTTATCGTTGTTACTCACTGATTTATATTTTCTTTTTTACGTTTCATCCAAAGCCACACCTCTCGATAATAGCTGGCATAACCTAACACGCCCAAAATCATAACCAACACAGTTTTTAGTCCGTGCGTAATGAGTGCGTACGATTGTGCCACACTTTTGGCAATGCCATACACTGTGGTCAGCGTTTTCACAATGGCAAAGTGCCAAGGTCCTGCTCCTGCAGGTGTGGGTAATAGCACCCCCACACTTGTTGCAGCAAAAACATGCAGTGTATCGGCTAAACCAATAGCTGCCATTTCGCAGAAACAGGGAACCAACAAGTAGAGTTGCAAAAAGTTGCACGTCCAAATTGCCAAGCATAGTGCCGAAAAATAAAGTGGACTTTTTAGGTGTGCCACGGCACTAATGCCCACCCATAGGTTTTGTATAAAATTGTGTACGTGTTTCCACCACAACTTAAATGTCAGTCCAATGAGCAGACATACTGCACAGCCTATGGCAATGTAAAAGCCATAGTTAGGCACCATCCATGTCAGTCCTTCGGTAAGATTGTGTACTAACGACACCGTGTTGTGCCATCGCAGCGTAATGGTAAGTCCCACCACCAACACCAGGCACACAATGTCTGCCGCCTTTTCAATAACCACAGTGCCAAATGCGCGAGTCGACACTTTGGCGTCACCACGTTTCACAAGTAATGAACGTGTGAGTTCACCCAAACGAGGTGTAATGCTGTTAATGAGATAAGATATGAACATGAGTTCAATAGCCCTTCGGCGTGTGGTTTTTATGTGTGCAGCCTCGAGCAACATGTGCCAGCGTAGCGACCTAAATACGTTTGCCAATATGCCCACTGCCAAAACAGCTACTACCCACACGTAGTTGCTACGTTTGCTAAAGAAGGTGCCCAATGTGGCAAAATCAAAGCCACGATACACCCCATACATTAGCACTACACCCACTAAAGTCGAAGCAATTAAGAATAATATGTTTTTTAAGGCAGCGTTCATAATTATTTATTTATCGTTCTAATTGAATGCTAAAATACAATATTTTGGAGATATGATTGTGTATTTTTTTATTCTATAAGATAAAATCGTATTTTTTTTACTATCAGTGTATCAAAATACTTGGTATTTCTACAAAAAAGTTCGTAATTTCGCAACTTGAATTGAAGCATGAATTTTTGGAGGCTTTTTGAAAATTGCAACGAGCCCATTGGTTTCGTTGGGTTTATAATAGTCCCACAAAAAAGGAATTACAAATGGAACTTGAAAAATTTTCACGTCAATTGCGATTGTTGCTCTTACTAGTGAAAAATCGCAAGCAGACGATAGACGAAGTGAGTGCGCAACTTGGCATGAGTAGGCGCTCCATGTATCGCTACATAGATGCGTTTCGCAAATTGGGCTTTATCATTAAAAAAGAAGGCATGGTTTATCGCATAGACCATGAGTCCGATTTTTTACAAGCCTTGGTGCAAGGCATCCAGTTTACCGAGGAAGAAGCCCTCATCATCGCTCGTACGGTTAATTCTGTTTACGATAACTCGCCCGAAATGCGTAGTCTGCGCGATAAGTTGGCACATATCTACAACATTGATGCCCTGACACGCTATGAGGACAACAATCAAATGGCTTTCAACCTCAGCCAAATATATCGTTGTATCCGCGAAGAGCGTGTGGCAATGTTTAGGGATTATAGTGACGAAAATAGTGTAAAGCCTAAGAATCACATTGTGGAGCCCTATATCTATATGGCATCGACCCACGAGGTGCGTTGTTACGATCTCACCACCAAAAGCAATCGTTCGTTTAAGGTCGATAATATAGGCATTGTCGAAACTTTCGATCTCCTGTGGTCTAACAAGGCACTTCACACTCCTTATCATACCGATCTCTTTGGTTTTTCAGGCGAAAAGCGTATGCATGTGTCGTTATTGCTCACACCGCAAGCCACAGCCTGGTTGCTTCGTTCTAATTGCGATGCACAACGTGATCTTACCTTGCAAGATGACAATCGTCAAAAACTCGACACTTTAGTATGTAGTTACGAGGGAGTTGCGCGTTTTGTGTTAAGTATGTACGATGAAGTGCAGATTGTAGACTCTCCAGAGTTGCAAGCATACGTAGACAATGAGGTAGCGAAGTTGCTACAAAAAAATGCAAAAGCATCTGCTAAATTGAAAAAAGCATAAGACGCCTCGTGCGTTTAAATCCTAAAAAAAGGATATGATGTAGATTTCTCTGCACCATATCCTTTCATATTTTATGGGTGGTTCTAAATTTTCTGATTGTCAGAAATTTAGATGATAATCTGTCCCACCTATCTTTTAATCTTGCTTTTCAGATTTGATTTGTTCCGTAACGGTCTTGATTTTCTGTGCAATTTCTTGCAATTCTTCTTTCAAGCGTTCCACCTTCTTTTCGATGTCAGCAACGAGCGAGTTGCCCTTCTTAGAACTTGAGCGGAAGAAAGTGATGTTCGTTTCGTAAGTCTGAATCTCCTGCTTCTTCGCATCGAAGGCACCTTGCAAGCGATTACGTTCGCGTGTAAGTTCGTTGCCACCCTTCTCAGCTACATTCTTGCGGAAGTTCTCCATGCGGCGTTTACCCGCATTTTCGTGGAGCTTGCCATAGATTTTGTCGCAGAGTTCGCGGTAGCGACGATACATTTTCTCTTTCTTATTGTAGGGCACGTGACCAATCTCGTTCCAACGAGCCTGCAAGTCGCGTACACTCTGCAAGAGGTTTTCGCCAGCGTCTTCTACTAATTTCTCGAGTTCAGCAATAACGCCCTTCTTAAGTTCGAGGTTAGCCTCTTCTTCTTTGCGTTGTCCGGCAGTAGCCTCGTTTTTCTTTTCAAAGAAGTAGTTGCACGCATCGTTAAAGCGCTTCCATACAGCGTCCGATACCTTGTGAGCCACAGGACCAATGGTCTTCCACTCCTTCTGCAATTCTACGAGTTTATTGGTTGTAGCACCCCAATCTGTGCTATCTTTCAAAGCTTCAGCCTTTTCAATAAGGGCATTCTTCGCAGTGAGGTTTGCATTAAGCTTTTCGCGGTTAGCCTTAAAGTAGGCAGTTTTAGCTTGGAAGAATCTGTCGCAAGCCGTGCGGAAGCGTTCAAAAATCTCATTGTTCACTTTACGCGGTGTAAAGCCAATGGTCTTCCATTCAGCCTGCATAGCGAGCACCTGCTTAGTCATGTCCTCCCACTGTGCGTAGGTTTTCAATTCGTCGAAGGCAAGAGCTTCAACCTTTTGGCAGAGTTCGGTTTTCTTTTGCAGATTTTCTTCTTCCTGTGCCTTGATAGCTTCAAAGTGGTCTTGGTGACGCTTGTTTACCACGGTCGAAGCATCTTTAAAGCGCTTCCAAATTTCGTCGCGGAGTTCTTTTGCTACAGGACCTGTTTCGCGGTATTCCTGGTGCAGTTTTTGCAACTGGTGGAAAGCCGAAATCACATCCTCTACCTCAGCCAATTTCTCAGCAGCTTCGCAAAGGTGTGTTTTAATTTCAAGGTTCTTCTTAAAGTCGTAAGCACGCATTTCGTGGTTCAAGCGCAACTGGTCGTAGAACTGTTCAGTATAGAGTTGATAGTTCTTCCACAATTCAGTAGCGTTTTCGGCAGGAACGAGTTTAATTTCCTTCCATTCAGCCTGCAACTCCTTCACCTCGTTATAACCCTTGTCGGCATCTTCGGGTGTTGCAGCCAATTCCTTAATGCGTTCAATAATTTCTTGTTTACGCTTCAAGTTGTTCTGCTTTTCTTTTTCAGCCTCCTCAGCTGCTTTATTGCGGAGTTCTCGAATCAGCGAGAGTTGTGCTTTAAAGTTCTCTTCGTCGGTGTCGGGTGCAGGCATAAAGTCTTCGGGTTTGCCACCTTCTTCTATAAATTTGTCGCGTGCAGCCACAACATCGGCGTTGTGAAAACGGTAATAAAGCATTTTCAAGTGGTCGAGCTCTGTGCGTTCCACATTTCCGCCGTTATATACAATTTCTTTCAAGCGTTCAATCACCTCAGCCTTAGTGGTGGGATTGGCTTGTTTAGCGTTTTCAGTGTTTTCTGTTTCTTGTGTTTCGGCTGCATTTGCAGCGTTTTCCACATTGTTTTCAACTGAAGCAGCCTCTGCGGCATTTACCTTCTGTTCTTCTGCTTCAGCAGTGTTTTTAATTTCGTCCATAATAAGTTAGGATAGGATCGTTCGTGTAAGTTTTGTAGTGCATTTAAAGCGCACAGTTAGACCGCAAATTTGCACAATAATAGTTTAGTGACCAAACTTTTTTGTTAAAACTTTTGTGTTATGTGTGTAAAATGGTTGGTTTTACGGCATAAGTGTACTTTTTTTACCGCACTTTACTGAAAAGATTGGTGCTAATTTTGTGCAAATAGCCTTCAAACCAAAAAAGCACCTAACCCAAAGCGTTTGTTTGGGCTAGGTGCTTATATATGTATCGTGTGTAATCAATGAAGGGGGATATGGTTAAATCCACGCCTTCCATCTAAACAGACCATAGAAGATGCCTGTAACCACAATCGATGCCACAATCACCACGGGGAACCCCCACCAAACGGCTTCCATGCCGTTAATAAGGTTCATACCAAAGATACTGGCAATAAGTGTGGGGAACATCAAGATGATGGAAACCGAAGTCATCTGCTTCATCACACCTGCCATGTTGTTGTTAATAATGCTGGCATAAGTCTCCATCGTAGAATCGAGGATGTTGGTGTAAATGTTGGTAGTTTCGCGTGCCTGGTTCATCTCAATGGTAACGTCCTCAATGAGGTCGGCATCCAATTCGTCGACGGGCAATTTAAACTTCAATTTCGACAACAGCGTTTCGTTGCCACGAATTGAAGTAATAAAATAAGTAAGGCTATCCTGCAAGCGCGACAATCCAATCAAATCTTCGTTATCAATTTGTCGGTCGAGGTTGCGTTTGGCTTCTTCAAGCAAAATATTAATTTGCTTCAAGCGTTTCAAGTACCATACAGCCGATGAGAGGAAGAGTCTGAACACCAAGTCTACCGAGTCGGTAAATCCTTGGTTGCGCTTTTGCTGATACGACACAAAGTCGATCATCATATTCGTTTCGTAGTTGCACACCGTCACACAGATGCCCTTATTCAGAATAATACCCATTGGTATCGTGGTGTGTGGTGTACGCGAGGCCACTTCTTTTACATAAGGAATGCGCAAGATAATGAGCGACCACCCCTCGTCGTATTCATAACGTGAGCGTTCGTCTTTATCTCGGATGTCATCGAGAAAGTAATCGGGAATTTTAAGGTCGTTAATCAAAAAGTCCTCGTCCTCGGGAGTGGGACAAGTTACTTGCACCCAACAGTCGGGTGCCCATTCGTCGATGGTTTGCAGCGTTTTGTTATAATTCCAATATGTGCGCATAAATCTTCTTCGTGTAAGACCTCGTTACTATATATCCTCGTTTTGGGGGAAATGTGCTTGCAACCTTTTTGTAAGCACGCGCAAAAGTACGAAAAAAAGTTTGTTTCGCACCGTGCATTCTTCAAAAAACCGTTTCTGCCTTGTTCTATTTTTTTGCGTGATTCGTTTTTTGTAACCACTTTGTAAAAAAGGGGGCTTTAACTCACCACTTTTAACCATGTTCCTTATCGACGTGAAAATCCGATTAAGTCGTGCAGAAAATAATCATAAATACGTCAAAACTTAAGGTGAATGTGCAAATGACTAATGATTAATGACCAATCAATGTGTTGATAATCAATGATTTAGCGGTCATTTGGTCATTCGAAATTTTTCTTAAATCGTAGTTAATAAGTATTAGGTGCTGATTGTCTCGTTAGGTTGGGTGTTCAAAATTCGAAAAATGTTTTGCATGATTTCATCGGATTTGGATGTCAATAAGTTGTATGGTTAATGGGTTACCCATAACATAGTGCCCCATTAAAATAATACACGAATTGAGGCGTTTCCTGCACTTGTTCGTAGCAAAGTACTCTTTTGAGTTACCGCCACCAAACTTACCTGAGACACCCTTGATGATGTCAATGGGAGTGATTTTTGCCATGATAGTAGATTTTTTGGGTTAGTGAATAGCTCCAAAATGGGGGTTGCATTCCTTCGGAATGATATCGGAATTCCTTCGGAATCGTTTTTCGCCCAAATGGAGCGTGTATTAGCAAGCTTGCGAGTGCAAAGTTACAACGCGAAAAAGGGGAATCCAAATTTTTTGCAAATTTGTGGCGTTTCGAAATGTTAAAATCGGCTCACTCCCCCAGTGTTTACGGGGAAAAATTTATTTTTTTGTAGCGCAAAAGTGTGCAGATTTCAAAAAGTCATTTGACGCAAAAATGACCGCACGGCAAAAT
>ERZ1026884.510-NODE-510-length-25470-cov-13.048554_pt1 | contig 25470 bp, 43 predicted proteins | sample MGYA00380172_ERZ1026884 | MGnify/ENA primary metagenome ERZ1026884 (study PRJEB33269, sample SAMEA4719808) | human gut metagenome | biome: human-associated habitat; feature: organic feature; material: feces | place: Cameroon | collected 2013-10 ... | reverse complement strand
TTTTAAGGTTAAAATCATTTTTGGGCCCCGAAATTGATGTCATGTAATATAAAAATAAATAAATTGCTTATATCGAAATGTAATTTAAGCGTTTATATATAAATAATTAAGCTGGTTGGTGAATAATCATCAATCAGCTTTAATTATAATAATTATTGACAAGGAAAAGTCGTAAAAACCAGAAAGGAGAATTGGTTATGTCCGTTTCTTACATTATCTCTGCTGTTATTCTCGCATCTGTCATCGCTTCCATCGCATTTGTAATCATTGGAAAAATTGAGCACAAGCATCGTAAGATTAACCTCAATTGGTTTTTCTTAATGACCACGATTGGTCTTAGTTGTGTTCTCTGCATGGTACTTATCTATCATGCAGAAAACGACATCACCTTAGCCGATACCCAAGTTGTCTACAACAATGGCTATGAGGATGGCCTGAAGGAATGGGAAAACAGCTTCCCCTCTAACACTTCCATTGAAAAATGGATGTCTACCACCGAAAAGGTTGTAGTAGGCACACATGAAGACGGTAGTGACCCTACCATTCATATCATTGATGCTAATGGTGATGAGTGGATTCTCATTGCTGATGAAGTAACCAATAACGGCTAACAATTTCATCAAAGGGTTTCCTAAAGCGTCTGTACCTTTAAACAGGCGCTATTCCAACGTCCCTGAGCACTAAATTAAAAGACCTATACAGGATAGGCAAAGGAAGTACCAGTATGACTAACACTATCATAAACACCGCTATCGACAACAGCAAAAAGAACACTTCCCTTTCCTCTTTCGTGGTCGAAGGCTTGTCTCCTCTGTCTCCAAAGGCTTTTGCGGAGTTCGATAAACTCCGTAACGCATACGAAAATTATGAGACTATCGACAATAGCTGGGAGTACCCTCCTTGCTTCTTGGTTGCTCTTCGGGAGCATTTTCTTGCTTCTGGAAAGGAGTATGATGCCAAGAACATAGAGAGCGTAATTCTCTCCATGGATTGGTTGTTCGATGGAGTGTCTTACCAGACGTTCTATCGGCATAACGAGGAACATCAGAAAGTTACCATCAAACAGTATAATGGTAACAACGAGCTTTCTGATGAAGTATATAGCACTTCTAATCTACATAATTTGGAAGTGCTAAGAGATATGTGTTTACCGATGGTCTACAATTGGTAAACATTAATCTCAAACTCGTCCTGAAGGGTCAACGAGTATAAATAAATGGCCCTATCCAAAAGACCCCCAACTACTCATTTGTAGAAGGAGGTCTTGAAAATTCCATTGTCTATTTCCATTTGTAGACAATGTTTACATAGATTTGAGAGATAACTGTCCACAGCAATTATCTCTCACATCCTGAAGTGACCAATCAGGGTTACAACTAACTGATTAATGTGACAGATTAAACAGTTACAAGAAAGGAGGAATTCATGTAGGACAGTCTCAATAACAAAATGTTGATTCGGTCGATTCTGAAGTAGAATATTACTTCGGAGCATGAATTTAATTGGTTTATGACACATTTAAGTGTTGATTAGCTGATTGAATTCTTCCAAATTGACATTTCCAAGTTAGACTTGGATAAGTAAAATCCTCGCAATAAAGAAAGGTATAGGATTGGTCAACTATATCTTTCTTTTAAAAGATTCCATCGTCTATTTCCACTCGTAGACAATGTTCACATAGATTAGGTAATGTTAGGAGCATTACCTGTTTAATACTTGTTAGCCTACAATAGCAAGTATTTCTTATTACTCATAGGAGGTATCTCGTATGAGAAAAGTTGTTGAGGTAAGTTATTACTTCGACATCCAAGTAACAGAGATTATCTTGAACGGTTTCCTGACTGCTTAATTTAATCGAAATTACTTGGTAATTGCACCTTGTAGGGAAGAGGATGTAGGTTCTCTTCCCTACGCATTAACTATAACATCTTTGAGTGTATTTGTCAAGGGGTTATAGAAAATTTGTTCTTTAGAAAGGAGAACGGTCATGAAACATTACAAACAAATAGTCAGAAGTAAAAGAAATCTTCTCACAGAACTTGGTCTAATCACATGGAAGACCAGACAAGATGCAACTGATTTGTTAACAATCATTGCAAAGCGAACAACAGCTATCAGATTTGGTAATATTATTCATACGATTATTACCTCTGATATGACACCTGAAGAAGTCGTTCGCTATTTAACCTTTATTGAGATTCCTTTAAAGGAGGTGATTTAAACGGGCAAATATATGTTGCTCTTCAAATATGAAGGGCCAGTAAAGAGATTTGGAGAAACAGTGGGCGACATTAAGTTGTTCACTGAGGTAGCCAAGACCTCTCCGAATCCCCAAAAGAAAGCCTTGGCGAATATGTCCTTTCAATACAAGAAAAAGAAAGGACTTACTAACTCTGCAAAAGTGGAGTTAGACGAGCGCTACTTGGTAGTTATCAGGGAAACGTTCAAATTTTATAAACCCAAATAAGTGTTGTTAAAAGGCAGGAGTCGGTTAAGATTCCTGCCTTTAATAGAGCGCTTATCTGGGGATAAGTTCTCTAATTTAATGTAGATGTAACCTATATTACATTTACATTGTTCACTACATGAAAGGAGTGATTTATGAAGTAGGTATATTTCGTAAATTACAAACTGGGTGTGGTTGCATATGCAATCATTCTCGGCAATCTTTTAATCCTCTAATTTAATCCCCCAGATTAAAAGATTCCAGAGCTAAAGGAGGTATAGGACTTCTTTAGCTCTGGTTGTAGTATAGCACATTTTTTTGGTTTTTGTCAATACTTTTATAAAATTATTTGGAGGTATCAGAAATGAAAAAACAGTACACAATGACCATGGCAATTCCCGTCCAGAAGACCATCACTAAACTTAATGAAGCTTGGTCAATTAAGTTTTGTAATATAACTCTTGGGAATTTCTGTTCTCAAGTCTGCAAAGGACGTTATTGTGGGACTTGTGATTCTTGTCCCGTAAATCAAGCGTACAAACTGGCTATTCAGCAGATTAAAGATGGAGTTCGTTCCAAGCCTGAGTTTCAGGATTGTAAAATTTCCTATGGCGCTTATCGTCATTTCGATGGGCGTGGGCACAAAACTGAGGTGTGGAGAGCGCCTCAGAAGAAGGAGGTGAATTAAGATGGTCTATTTCAAAGTTATCAACCGCTACGGTAAAGCAATCACAATTAAATTGAAAGGAGAGGAAATTCAGCAGTTTAAAACCAGAGATTTTGCAAGGAAAATTTGCCAGCGCTTAAACGAGGATGAAAGAAAGCCTCGTTGGCTGGTTAATAAGGTCGATTGGAAAAGTAATCGACCTTATGTGGTCGATGTCAACAAAATTCAAAATATTTGAAAGGTGGTTCAGGTTTTATGAAAAAGTTAGCAAAAGTTATTGTAGTTATGATTGTTTCTGCAATTCTTCTTACAATTGGGGTTTGGGCGGGAGCAACTCTTCATCTTTCCCGTATGAGCTCTGATTATGGGATTAACACTTATGTTTTAACAGATTCTGCAACGGGTAGAGAATACATTATTGCTGAATCTGTTAGTGGTATGGCAATTACACCACGCTTAGGTTCTGGTAAATAATCAATTTCCTCAACACTTAAAACAATTTTGTAGTCCTATTTAAGGCAGAAAGGAATTTACTATGAGCATTAATATTACATCTAACGGCTCCATTTCTCATAATCCCGCTTTGGATGTCAAGTCTCCTGAGCTCAAACCCGGAATTGAATCTCGTCCTCGTGACGAAAAGGGACGGTTCACTTATAAAGAGGCAAAATCTCAAGAATCCAAAAAAGACTCTAATATGCTTGTTGGAGGTGCGCCTTACATTTATAATATCATCAAGCATAATAAAATCTTGGATGATGCTTGCCGATACAATCAATTGGCAGATGCAATTTATCTTGGAAGGGGGTCTGAATCTTATTACATTTTCAAATTTGGAGGAAAGAGTTCTGAGGGTGGAACAATGTTTGGGTTCCATTATGATTGCGGAATGTTGAAAGAAGTTCTTTCACATAATGAATCCTATAACATTGTTCGAAAAATGGAGTTTTTTGATTCCATTCAGAAATTCACGTTCTGAGGATTGCTCGTGCTCAAGGGGTGGAAACATCCCTTGGGCATCATGGAGTTCTCAGAGCTCCAATATTTTAATACCCGCACAGCGGGAGAAAGAGGTACATTATGCGTACTAACAAGAACATGAACGAAAAGGGATTCTCCGCTAAGATGGAAACGATTGATGAAATCGTTTTCGATTGCATGAAGCCCAAGAAGCTTTCTGATGACCAGAATAATCTGGTGCTTGCGTTTAAGCGCTCTGTTGAAAAAGAAATCGAAGAGCGCAATGACAATCGTAACTGGGCTATCAGAGAAATTCCTTTGATTATTCCCAATGTGGATTTGGCTTACCAGAGAGAGGTAAGAAATTTCGAGGTAGCCAAGATTGTCAACAAGTTTGACATCAATAAAGTGGATGTCAAGTCTGCTTCCATCCGCAAAGTAAATGGAAAATGGAGAATTTTCCTGATGGATGGAGCGCATACTCTGTCTGTTTTGTTGTTTATGAAAGCAATGGGCTATCCTGTTGACTCTATGGTGGTTAAGCTGTTTGTTGGTTTGACTCAGGCCCAAGAAGCCGACCTCTTCGCAACTCAGAATGAAGGTCACACCAATATTAGAGGATATGAGCGTTACAAAGCTGATTTGTGCGCCCAGCATGAAAACGCCTTGAATATTGACAAGGTTCTCAAAGAGTTTGGGTTAACCACAAAGGTTAACTACAACACTACAATCAATCGCAATCGCAATATTAATGCGATTGAAGAGTTGTATAGAATTGAAAAGGTTGGAGGTGAAGATGCTTTAAGATTTGTGTTTTCTGTTATTCAGCGTCTTGGTTGGGGCTCTCAAGAAATGGCTTACACTCAGCGTATCCTTGCTGGTTTGCGTTCTGTATATAAAGCCATTCAGGATGCTCCCGAAAAGGAATCTTTGCTTATCCATGGTATGAAAGCTTGTGGGTCTTGCAAGCAGTTCCTTGATGAAGCACAGTCCACTGACCAGTATGAAGGTCATCCCGCAGAAAAGGTTCGTGCCTATCTGAATGGATTGATTGGATAAATAACATTTGTTTTTAATTTGAAAGGAGAACAGAATTATGAGTAACAAGATGGAAACTATTGATTGTCGTATCACCAACAAGATGATTCCTTTTAAGGTTTCCTTTGATGGCCCGTTAAGTTGGAAGGAAATTGTTCGTACTCAACCTGAAAAAGAGGAGGTGTTAAGAAATTGGTTTAATGAGACTGGAGTATGGCCTCAAGCCAATTCAACCCCTGTTTTTGATATTGGAGAACAAATTGTTTATCCCGGATACTCTTTGGATTATCCCACTTACAGAGATAAAAATGGCAATGTTGTTGGTGTTGCTGCTTACAACCATATTAGAAAGGCGGTGATTAAAAAGATTTCTGTAATTTGGAATCCAAAAGAAGTTTGCTATAATCCACATTATAGCAATGATTGTAAAGGGTATTATGATGCCGCTATTCGTTTTAATGGACACTACTTCATTGGAGTTTCAGATGTGGATGTCATGATTCTTATTGCCGCTCTTGAAAAATACAAGAAAGAAAAAGAGGTGAAAGAAGAAAACAAAAAACGAAACAAGGAGCTCACGGATGCCCTGAGGAAGTTGAATGAGATTCTGAGAGAATAAAAAACAAGAGAAAACCGAAGTAAGTCCCCAACGGTTCTCTCTCAAAAATTCCAGACTCCTGTAAAGTCTGTTTATATAACTACTCACAGAAAGGAGTATATCAAATGAAGAAATTCATTTACATTGATATGACTGCATAGATTTTTGCAGTTAAAGTCCTCTACAACCGCAACTAATAAATAAAGAGGCTACAATCATCAAGAGAGGATTACAGGTCAACTTCTCTTGGTGATTGTATTATATCAAACACACTTACGTTTGTCAAGAGGTTTATAAAAATTTATTAAATACTTGACGTATTAAAGAAAGGATGTTAAAATTATGAAAAAGTACACTGTTACCTTCGCTCATTTCGGTACTGTTGAAGTTATGGCTGAATCTGAGGCTGATGCTTTTGCGAAAGTCGAAGGCTATGGCAAAGAAGATATTGATTGGGCCGATGACTTCGAAGCAACTGATGCTCAAGCTGACGATGATGTTAAGGAGGAGTTTTAATCATGGATAAGCAGTATATCAGAGCAAAGGTTCGTGCTTGGCTGAATAAAGCTGAGAAAGAAGAAATTGAGATTCTTAAGGAAATCGTTAAAGAGAATCCTGAAGACGAAAGAATCTCAGACCTATGCACAGCACTTGGAATCTTCGTTGCTCTCAGGATTAAAACAGACGAGTTGATTGAGAAACTCTAAAGATTGACCGGATGCAGGATTGAAATACATCCTGCATCTCAATGAGCCTTTAAGGTTCAATATTTTGTCAAGGAAAAAGACATTAAAACCCACGAGAGAAAGGCTATTATGGCTAACATCAACAACACCAAGAAGTCCCTGAACCGTGTCCAGCTCATGCGTGAAAACAACAGCAACCTTGAGTTCCTTTACATCGACAACATTAAGGTTGGAGCTATGGGTTTTGTATCTGAGGAGGACAGAAAAGCAGGAATCGAAGCTATTCAGAGAATCGTTAACAATTCCAACAAGAAGGGGTATGACCTGATTTGGGAAGTGATGTCTCAGGTGAACTTCGAGGCATCCATGAACGAAGCTGGTATTCAGCCTAATGAACAGGTCAAGGTTGAAGATGAAGATTGTGTTATCAGCTATCAGACTAAGAAGATTTACGATATGGCTGGTAAGGAGTTGGCTGACGCTTCTGATATGGGTGCCAATACTCCCAAGGAAGCAATTCGGGAAATCCTCAAACTTCGTGCTCTGGCTAAAATTCATGAACTCAATGCAGAAGCTGATGAAGACCTTGAGTATGAAGATAATTATGAGGGTGATGACGAGGAGTGATTCTCCTCTGTCCTACTTATGACGCAGTAGTTCAAAAGTTCGCATAACTAAATCCAAGCAATAAGATAAAGGGTAGGAGTCCACAAACTCCTACCCTTTACTTTAAATTTGAAAACTCCAGTTTACCGTGAACTGTTTATATAGATACCATTAAATTGGTTTTGATTCCTTACGAAAAGAGGAAAATGATATATAGAAAATATTATTTGTTTCCTATGAATTCAACATTGTTGTTGTATTTGTAGTCAAGAATCGCAACTAACCCCTAATTAATTGTAAAAAACCAGAGATAAAGAACACGGTATTTTCTTTGTCTCTGGTCAGATTCTTGGTATCTAATCGAGTTCTCAAAAGTTCCAGTGCTCGAACACTGTTTACATAGATACACCAATCCGAAAGGAGTGATTAAATGAAGCATATCTTCTTCGTAAGTTATGTTTATAACTTTTAGTAGGTTCGTATAATCTACAACCGTAATTAATATGTGACTTCCACGTTCCGTATTTATTACGAAGAGTACGATTAAGATTGAGAAAGTTCGAGATTCCTCTTTCTTGATTGTACTATATCACAATTGTTTACGTTTGTCAATAGTTTACAAAAATATTTTTGTTGGAGGTACAGTTATGAACACTCAGAAAACTCGCAAATCCTGTGAAGACTACGTTGAAGTTTCCAGAATCTCTTTTAGTTCTCTTGCGAAAGCAAAAGAAAAAGTTACCGAACTTAGGATTATGCGCCCTGAGTTCATTCACGTTATTCAAAACGGCAAAAAATGGGATGTTGCTTCTTACGCTTATCAGCCTGTTAACACTAACAATTAATTTGCTTTAATTTGAAAGGAGAAATCAGTTATGTCCACTATGAATTTTGAGAAGATTTCCGCTTACATTAAATCTCTCCCTACTGTCCCCGATGCTTCTCTCACTCCTTCTGTTATTATTAAGTGGGATAAAACCAAGACTACAAGAATAGAATGGGGTGGTAAAGATGTTGTTAAGACTCCTATTTTCTACAACCCCATCGTTGGGTTGAGAGAGGAACTGGACAAAGCTCCAGACCTTTACACTCATGATTATCTCTTTGATAGAGCGGTGGATAAAAGTTGGGCATATCAAACCAATGAAAAAACATCTGTAACAACTCCCAAGAAAGAAATCTTCTCTTATTACGGCAAATATCACAAAGAGATTGATGCTCTTGAGATTGCTTGTATTGTTATTGATGGTAGACGTTCCAAAACAGGAGAAAAGCGGATTTGGCATTACAACTATATTAATGAAGACCGTTATTTCCTGTTCAGGAATGGCGAGGTTTTCAAAGGATGGAATTATCTCGAAAAAGATGGAAAATTCTACAACAAAGATTTCCGTCATTGGCTTCGAACTGACTTAAATCAAAATATTCATAACAGGCATTTTAATGACCAAGCTTTAAAATTCTTTGGATATTGGGCTAAAAATGAATGGGGAGGCGAGAGAAAAACTTTTTGGATTCCTTGGAGAGTTGGTAACTGGTATGAGAAATGCAAAGAGCGTCCTGTAAAATCCAATAGTATTAAAGAAAAGCTTTTGAAAGATAACAGTTTGCCCAATTATTCCAATGAATGGTTGAACAGCGCTCTTAATCATAGCCAACAAGGGGCTATTTGTGTCCCCTATGAAGATGGAGTGTTGATTCGATATTTTTCTGATTATAATTATTACTCTGAATTTAATACTGCGTTGGGATATAATTATTCTGAAAGATACCGTTTCTTCTTTAATGAAAAAGAGGCTTTTGTCCTTAAAGAAGTTAGAATCACAAAAAATTGGGCGGCTTGTTCTATAAACAACGTCTATCTTGATGTTGCTTATAGCCAAATAGTTGGGAAAGAAAATTTGAAAAAAGTAAAAAGAATCGACCATTGTTTAGATGTTCTTCTGCATAACAATGGGAATTTTTCCCAAAAGATGTTTCTTGTAAATCTTGTTCGTATACTTAAATATCCCATTATTGAAAAGCTTTGTAAGGCGGGGTATCCTTATATTGCCTCCAGAATTGCATCTAACCCGACAACAAATTTGAAAGACTTTTTTAATGTCACTCCTAAGAAAACTGGTTCTATTTATCAAAATCTTGGAATGAACAGAATTCAGCTTAAATGGATTGAAAATCATCCTGCTGACCGTGGAATTTTACCGAAGGTTAGTTTTCTTAAGGAAATCGGAGGAAAAGATTTAAGCCATTGGGATGAAAAGAAAACACAAAAATATTTTGGATTTGCTCTTGAAGCTCAAAACAATTATGAGGCTTTAATTATTAGGATGAATCAATTAAATGTTCCTACTTATGTTCCTCATAGAGAGCTGACTCAAGGTTTTATTTTAACTGAGGAAGATAAGAGAAACATTAATAAGTTGGTTAATCTTCAAGCAAAAAGTCCCAATGTGAATGTAGTTCGGCTTTTTAGGGATACCGTTTATATGATGTGCAACCAAATTAATGAAATCCTCCCCAACATGAACCCCTACGAAGCAAAAAGTTTCAGAGACTTAAAATGGATGCACGATGAATATGTTGCACTCAGCCGTAGCAAAGTATGGAACAAGACCATTAATATGGAAAAATGGAACTTTCTCAATGAAAAGAGAATCAAACTTTATGAAAGGATTGGCGACGAATTTGAAATCATTGTTCCTCGTAAACCAGAAGAAATTGTGACAGAAGGTGCAACTCTTAACCATTGTGTCGGAAGCTATGTAGATTCTGTTGCTTCTGGTTATAAAACGATTTTGTTCTTGAGAAAGAAATCTCAGTCTGACATTCCTTTCTATACTATTGAGATTAATGATTTGAGAGTTATTCAGATTCATGGTAATCACAATAGATGGTTAGGAAACAATCCTGAAGCTATTCAATTTGTAGTTGATTGGCTTAAAGATGTAAAGATTCGTTGTACTCTTAATATCCTGTTTAATCTTGGTCAAGGATATGATGAAGGCAAAGAATGTCTTGACCATAGTAGCTATAAGCTCAACGAATATGTTGACGCATAAGGAGGTAAACATGAAAAAGCAGATTGAAGATTTGAGTTTCCTCGCAACTACTGAGCTTATTCGAGCTCAAGCCCGTCACGCTGTGTCTAAAAGACATGGTAAATTTAGATATGAAAACAACCGCAAATATAAAGACAAAAGAAAGGAGGTGAAAGATTTTTATTAATCTCTTGACAAAGCGGTTGTTTCATGATATATTGGCGTAGCCAACTTGATTTACGAAAGGAAGTTATAGTATGATTATTCTCGTTGTTATCTTTGCAATTCTGATGGCTGGCATGCTCTATTGTGAGCATGATAATCCCAAGCTCCTCTGGTCTTTCTCTGTCGTTTGGGCTTTGGCATTTATGGTTATGGTTCTTGTGTTTACAGGAATGAAAGAACCTACTTTCGTCCCTGAAACAGAAATTGAACCAAATGTATATTTTGTATATGCAGAAAAAATTGAAGAGGAAGGAGATGTGATTACATTTGCAACGGTAAACCTTAAAGATAATCAGTTTTATACTTGGATTAATGAGTATGAACATGATTATCCTGATGTTCCTTATATGCTTACAATGGATAGCAAGGGGACAACAACCTTAAAAGATGACGAGATTCTCGTTGTCTGGGCTAATAACTGAAAGGAAATGAAAATATGATTACTATTGCTTGTGTTAATCGTTCTGGAGACACAATCAAAATTACCAATGACAAAACCTTTAAAGAGGTTACAGTAATGTTTGATACTCCTGAACAAAAAGATGAAATGGTTCTGAATCTGCTTGAGCGTATCTGTAACGGCGAAGATAAGGAATAACCGAAATAATCATTCAACAAAAACATTAACAATTTTTGATTTAAGAAAGGAAGTAAAATTATGAAGAAGTACATGGTTATTGATGTTTGCGAGCGTGAGATTAGTGAGCCCAAATTCTTTGATTCTCTGGAAAAGGCTCGAATTCACCTGTTCGAATTATTCATCGAAGCTTGTCGGCATCTTGATGTTGATGATTACAACTCCCTCAATGTTACCACGATGGACGAACTTGTAGATGCTATCGAGGCTCTTATAAATGATGATGTTCTCGATGATGAAAATAACTTCTATGATATGTCGGCTTGGGCTGAAACTTCCAATCACGACAACTGGGATGGGAAAATCATCGAAGTTGAAATCTAATCCAAAGTAGCATAATCCAATTTATCATAACTCAACTTATTATCCTGAGCTATCGGGTTTACGGGCAGAAAGGAAACATTATGAATACTGAGTACATGAATCTGAAGGTTGCTAACATCAAGGCTGGTCAGTGGTTCAAGATGTCCTATGTGACCACAGTTACTCTGAGTGCTGCTGGACGTAAGGCTGGAGTTGTTGTCCTTAAGCGTGTAGTTGGTACATTCCGTCTTGGTATCAGCTACAAGAACACTAAGAAGGCAATTGCGAGAGCTGAAGCAAAGGGTATTAAGATGGAAGATGTAACTCGTCTGCCTTGGGGTCAGTGGAAGGATGATTCTTGCAGAGTTATCTGCCACACTAACAAGGCTGGTCAGTATTCTGAGTATCTGCGTGTGTACGATACTCCTAACAAGCCTAAAACCCAGCTTTATCTCAATGGTCGCCCGATTTCTAAGGAAGAGTTGAGAACTACGGGTTATGTTCCTGAAAGCTATTTCACTTCCGTTAACGACTCCGGTGTACTGACTGTGAAAGCTGAAAACATCGAGTGGTTGGGCAAACCTGTTCAGTAAGTATCAACAATGGGGGGGAGAGTGAAACATCTCTCCTTCTTAAATAAGAAAGGAGTTTAATTATGATTGTTCACATTACTGACATTGAGTGGGATGTTGAGGATGGTGTTTCCACTGAGGAACTTCCTAAAAAGATTAACCTTGAGTTCGATGAAGTAAATATTGATTGTCGAGGCCCGTTCAATGAATATCTGTATGATGCTATGTGAAAGACTTGAAGATGAATATGGTTGGTGTGTAGCCAATTTTGCCGTTGATGTTTGAAAGGAGAATTTAAAATGTTAAGATTTTCTGGAGTTTATGGTAATTACAATGTGGACGTGTATCCTGACCCCATTTACGATGATAATAGTGAAATTTGGCATCGTGTTATCATCGAAAAATTCACTCCTACTGGGAAGTGGCTTGGTAAGAGGTCTGTATACTTTTCTGATTATGCTTATTTAACATCGGAATTTACTTCAGAGAATGTTGAAACTCTCTGGACATTACCGATGAATGCCAAGGTTGTTGACGTAAAGACAACTTGGAAAACAACCAAATAAGCATATTTCAGCCCACAAATCATATTTGTATTTAAGAAAGGAAGTAACTATTATGCGTAAGAACAATATTATCATCGACCAGTATGACGCTCCTATCCGTTCCAATGAAAAGGGTGTTACTCTTGAGGATGCCAGTCGTTATCTTTACAATTGGAAGGTTTGGGAAGAAACTTTCTCCAAGGAAACTATCAACTGGATTCTTGCAAATGTTTCTATTGGGGATATTTGCGCTATTCATTATGTTCCTAAAGAGGATGCTGCAAATAGTTATTACGATAAAGACCATGAGCGTGAATGCGTTGATGATTTCCACCACTTCGAAGAATATAAGGGTAACACAGATTTCCACCGAACTGTTTATCTTCCCGCCATTGGTTACAGAGTAAGTTATCGGTATCAGAGTGTTACTCTCGGTAAAATTTACAAAGAAGCTCTTATTCGTGAATTCCCCTACCTTAAGGACTACAAGTTTGAAGCTTACACTCCATCCTACAGTAGCGATTTTAATGAAATCTATATTAAGCTGACCTACAAGGATGAAAATGGAGAAGATGTCACCGCTTCTCTTTATACTCCAGTTAAGGCTCTTGTAGAAAAGAATGCCATGTTGATTTATAAGCGTCATTGGGATTACAATGGCAATTATTACGCATCTGACCCTGCGTATAAGAAGAAGATTCTTGGTGTTCTCAAGTCTCGTGAGTTCCATGAGCTTCGTGAGAAGGTCGATGGTAAGTTCTACAGCTATACTGGTGAGCTTCTCTAATATCCGGGGGAGGGCAACCTCCCCTTTATATAAAGTTTCTATCCACCTATCAAACTATAAAATATTAAAGGAGATTTTGAATTATGTCTACTAACTACATCGCTGAGTTCTACAAGAAGGCCGACCATAACTATGAGGATTTCTTTGGAGCTTATGTTTCTGATGAAAAGATGACCAAACTTAACAAGGAAATTAAAGCCTTGAACGACCAAATTGACCAGAAGAAAGAGGAAGTTTCTCGTTTGTATGCTTTGCGCTACAATGATAAATTTACTCCAGTCGAAGGTACGTTCGTTATGTCTTATGAACCTTCTCGTGGTTACGCTCAAGATTGTGCTTTCGATATTCTTACTGGGTTCCCGGTTGATGTAAGTGATGTTGAGGGGGCTGTTCATACAAGAACAGTTGAAAGAAAAGGTGGTGAGTTTTCTATCCTTGTTGGCTATTCTTTTCCTCTTGGCTCCGCTATTGTTCGTAAATACAGCTATAAAATTGCTACCAACAATTCAAAATGTTCTTTTAAGATGATGTATGAATATGTTGTACCTATTCTGGATTATGACGCTCCTGTTGTATCTGATAATGGAGCTCATATTCAGAGATATGAATTAACTCAGAGTGCTACAGAGTTTATTCAAAAAATGTACAATTTACCTAATTTTGATGCCTCCATGAGTATCAGAGATTTCTGTAATTACCTTAAAAATAATCAATCAACCGAAATCATTTTGAGAACGGCCCCTAAAGATTGCATGAATCAGCTTTTAAGCATGAAAGTTGAAAAGGATGAACCGATTTATAAAATTTTGGAACTGCCCAAGGCTGAATATAATTCTATTGTTGAAAAAGGGTGGTTAAAAGATTTTATCAAAGTTAAACAAGCAATTAATACAGCTATCAAAACTACTTACAACAAAGGATTGGAGTTAGAAGATTACTTCCATTATACTAATTCTGAATGGATTGAACTTCTTGAAAAATCTCGTTATTGGGCTGAAGAATGTAGTTTTAATCAGGTAAATATGAATGGAGAAAATCCTATTTATATTTGTTTGGATGGTTACATGAGACAAATGTGGGGTTGCACGGCTGTAAACTTTTATAAATATTATAGCTTTGGCAAATTCATGGATTATGTCTGTGAAGAAGCTTGCAATCAAGGCTTCCAGAGTCTTTCTGATTTTATCAAAGAACTTAAGGATTATTTGGCTATGTGCGAGACAATGGGAATTAAACCTACTCTTTATAGTAGCTATTTGAAACAAACTCATGATATTCTTGCTCGTAACTATAAAATCAAACTGACCGAGGAACAAGAAGAAATCTTTAAGAAACGTTATGAAGATTTTAAAGATTATAAAGTCAAAGATGGGAAATATATTATTACACATCCCTCTTGTGCTGAAGACATCAAGAAAGAAGGTTATGACCTTAATCATTGTGTTTCTTCGTATATTTCAAGGGTCATCCAAGGCTCTTCTAAGATTATCTTCTTGCGTTATTTGAAGAATATCGCTAAATCTCTTGTTACAATTGAGATTTGTGACAATGCAATTGTTCAGGCTCGTGGCGCTTCTAACAGAGGTATCAATCAGGCTGAATTTGCTGCTATTTGCGAATATGCAAAGAAAGCAGAGCTTAGGGTTCGTGTTAGTCCCCGTGACTAATTGAACATATCCAGTAAGTAATCATTAACACATCAACAAAGCTGACCTATCGGCTAAACGGGGAGAAAAGGAGTAAATTATGACTACCACTAACAAGTATGAGAACATGACTGTTACCGTTTCTTGCCCTGAGAACGAAGATTCTGAACTGATGGAACTTGTTCAGAAATTGAATGATACCAAGGCCACTCGTGAGCGTGCTGAGAAATTCTATCTTCCTCGTATCAAGGCTATCGGTGTTGCTAAATGGGAAGTGATTTGCAAACAGCTTCTTAGCCTGTGTGAGATGGCTAAAGAAGTTGGTATCTTAGGTAATATCTGTATGTATCTTCAGGCTTCTTTTAACAGAGATGACACAGCTGAACTTTACGTGTTGACGATTACTTATGACGGTCATTACAAAAGATATAACCTGAAATATGGATATGCTGGTCATACAGAAAGTGGGACAACTGTCTTGAATCCTGATGCAGAGTGTTGCCCGGAATATGAAGCAGAAGACAAAGACGGATGGTTGGTTAAATGGGATGAATACAATCTTTATAACCGTTTCCGTTCTCGTCTCATGAGTGAAATTCAGCGTAGGATTGAGATTAATGAAGCTAAAATTCGTTCTGTTCGTGAAAACTATGACGAGATTGCTGGGAAATAATTCCCAGTTTTCTTTTTATATATTTGTAACTATTCACAATTGACCTGAATTAAGAAAGGAATTACAATTATGGCTAAGAAGAAGTATACTCACACCAAGAAGGATATTGAGAACATCGTCAATCAGATTAAGTATCGGTTGGATGAACTCGACATGAGTTCTGATGTTGCTATCTATTTCAATGGTAAATGTTGGAAATCCATCGTTTCATTTGAACCTGAAGAGGGAGAAATTGAACGTTGTTGGGTTCTTGAGGAAAATATTTACCCCATTGATTATTGTGAATATGCACCTACAGACAATATCATTTGCATTTCTTCTGAGGGTGAACTCTATGATGCAATGAATTCCAATTTCATGTATCTGGACGAACGAATTCTTCCTGACAAATCTTTGTATTCTGAGATGGGAACCACATGGTTCTACATTCTCTGCCCTTCTCGTGACGAATGGGAAGATTGGGAAACTACTCGTAAACCCGGTGATTATCGTACCATTTAACAGCAAACAAATTTGAAAGGAGATTCAATTATGAAAAAGACTATTGCTGAGAAGAGAGCTATCCTGTATCGTGAGTGGTTGTTAGCTCGTTTAGCTAACGATGAAGCCTATTATGATTCCACTTTAATGATGGGTATTCCTGATGGTGATACCGAAGAAGATGTTATTTGGGATTTGGAAGGAGGTTGGTACGATGATGATATTGATGCAACCATTGCAGTCTATGAAAGAGCAAAGAAGCATTATGGAGAAGGAGGATATTATGTAAGAGAAGAAGTCATCATGGATGAAGATACCGCTTTATATGAAGCTGGCTACGGTGACATTCCTAAGCATATTTATAAGAAACATGGCAAATGGGATAAACATTAAGAAAGGAGAATAAATATGTATAGCGAAAATTATTTGTGCCCCATTTGTGGAGCGCCCTTGTACGAGCTTGTTAATCATGACCTCGTTTGTGAAAATTGCAACGTGACCTTTGAATCTTGGGAATGTTCCCCATCTATGAAGGTAATCATGGAAGACTTTCGTGAACAAAAAGCTGTTGACAGATTTTATGGATTGGAGGATTAAGTAATGTTATTTTACACTTTTCAGAATTCTCAGGTTCTTACCGATATGGTAGAACGCAATATTGAAATATATATCCCTAATTGGTCGGGGATGTATAGATTATCAGGAAGCAATAAAAATGCGTATGACTATCTCTTAAAGAAGTTCAATGAGATTAATCATACGCAGTTTGAGTCTCTGGTATTCGGTTATTCTGGCTGGGACTATTGGGATTCCAGTTGTATCTTTACAAGATGGAAAGAAGCCGGAGAACCTTCAGGAGCTACTTGGTTCCGTGACCCAGATAAGATGCTGGCAGTCTTTGATATACCTGATGATATTCCTCAGATGCGTCATGACTTTTATCGTTTTTCTGATTTGCTTTATGACCCTTCGATGAAAGTATATCAGAACGATTTGTTAAAAGCAAATACCATTAAGGGATTTGAACTTCCTGTAACAAATATTCCTCTTCTCCATGCAGAATGGCTTAAGGAAGTTATTTAATCTCCCCTATTTCTACTCACTCATAAAATATCAATTTTATCATTCATTTTTAGAAAGGAAGTATATTTATGTCTAAGAAAACTAACAAGCACATCGTTTGGAGCAACTACAATCTGAACCTTGAGGATTGGATTGATGGTATTAAAGAAACGCTTGACCTTAACGAAGTCGATTATTCTGATTGGCCTGAAAGCAAATTTGAAGATGAAATGTGGACACTCAATAATGAATATTTCCACGATGAACAGGCCAACCTTAACATTCCTACTAAGGGTCGTATTATCGCTATCGCTGACCTTGGTTTATGGAATGGTAGACGGGCTGGATACAAACTTAAGGACGAACATAATATCAGAGCTTGTTTATCCTTCGATGCTGACTGTGAATATGGTGAGTGGTACGTTGATTCTCATAACAATCTTCGTTCTATGCAACAGCATCACGATGGAACTAACTTCCTTCTGTATCGTGAAGTAAAACCTGAAATCACCTCTGACCAGCTTGATAATTTCTGCTGGAAAATCTATCGAGGTAAAGTCACTTCCAAAGATATTACAAAATACACTCGTTCTCTTGGTAAGCGTGTTAAGGATGTCTACGGTTGGTAAAAAGAAAAGAGCGGGTAAGTCCACAAGCTTACTCGCTCTTTAAAAATCCCAGTTCCTACAAACTGTTTATATAGATTTCCCCTTGTCTAAGGAAGAAAGGTGGTGAAAGCCATGACTTAGATTAAATAGATAAACTATTTTTTCGGTGTTTATTTAGTAGTCGTATTACTAAATAGTCTCTTTATGAGATAATACATTGAAAAGACTTTTACAAGGAGAGAGGTGTAGGACTCTCTCCTTTTTAAAAAGAAAATTCCAGCTCCTATAAGCTGTTTATATAGATACAACTCATTTGAGAAAAGAGGTGTCCTATATGTAGAAAATCATCTACGTTAATTATTTCTTTAATGTTTATGCTTCTTCTATTATCCTCGGCGGGATTATCGAAGTTTAAGTGTAATACTTAAAGACAACTACAGAGAGAGTTTATTTTCCACTCACTCTCTGAATTCAAGTTGTAAGAGGTATAGGACTCTTACTTCTTGACTGTAGTATAACACATCCTACTCCAGTTGTCAAGAGTTTTTAAAAATTTATTTTAAAGGAGATTTGTATTATGATTCAGCAGTCCACTCTCAGTTACAAGAACTTCGTTCCTTCCCTGTCTCGCATCGACACCAAAACTATGACCATTCAGGATATTCAGAAGGAGGTGGATGAAATTTGTGTCTGGTTCGACAAGATGTGGCCTTTCGATAAATCCATGGTTGCAAAACATATTCCGGTTTCTTGGATGAAACGTTCCACAAAAACTGTGGGGAGAGCTTCTCGGAGAAGAATCGTGGGTGGATATAAATACTCCATGGAATTTAGCAAGGAGTTTCTTCAGTCAACGACTCCCACGGGATTCCATTCCACCATTCTTCATGAATGTCTCCATTGTATTGAATCTGGAAATCGAGACGGTTGGAGTCACACGGGTCTTTGGAAAGAAAGAGCTATGATGCTCACCAATACTACTCCGTTTGACATCAATCGAACAGTCCAGCAAAATGAAATCACTCCTGAATATCAGAAGATTATGATGGCAAGATATAAATATAAAGTAACTTGTGCTTGCGGTTGGGAGTGTCCTCGTCAGAGAATGACCCAATCTCTTCGTGACATTGCAAATGGAAACAAACTTGGAATGTATTATTGCCCTAATTGTCATTCCAAAGATTTGAAACTTATCAAACTGTTTTAATTGAAAGGAGATTTACAATGAAACACGTTACCTCTACTCTGTTCAATTCTTTTGAGGATTATGCAGACAGTGCAACTCAACTTCATATTTGGGCTTTTGAAACAGAAGATGAATATACAGAAGCCGCAAATGCTGAGGATACACCTCATGAGGCAGAATATCTTTCCGACCTTGGGTATCATGATGATATTATTCCTTGTGAGCCTATCCCCGGTTCAAGGTTCTCTTCCTACAACATGAAAATTGTTGGCGATTTCCTCGTTGTTGTTGAAACTATTACGCTTGACATTTAGCAAGAATACTGTTAAACTATATATTTGAAAAGGAGATTAAACTATGACTACTTTGGGAACGAACGCACAGGTGATTACCTCTAAGAACACTTCCATCAATTCCAAAAAACTTCCCGCAATCTACAATAAAATTGACTGGGAAGTTTTAATGAACACTTGGATTCTCCAGAACAATGGCGAGAATCCTATTGGCATCATTCTGGATTATGGCTGTGGTCGATATACTGACCATATTCGAGATTTTGTGAATTCTAAAGGGTTCTATTATCTTGGTTTTGACCCTTATTGGAATCAAATTGATTTTATGAATGAAATCGACCAGCTTTCTAAAATCAATGGAGGAGGTCTTGCGGCTGTTATCTGTTCTAACGTTTTAAATGTTATTCCTTGGTGGACGGGGGTAAAGCGGGTTTCTCAAATTATTCATTTTCTGGGGTATCAGGCTTGTAACAGGTATTTTATTACTTGCTATGAGGGAGATAAATCTGGTATTGGTCAGGAAACCAAGAAAGATTGCTGGCAATGGAATAAGACCCTTGACCACTATCTGCTTACTCATAAAGACATCATCAAGAAAAATGTGATTATTAATGAAAGAAAAACCGCTCTGTTGAAATAAGAAAGGAGAATCATTATGGCTAAGTACACCACAACCAATCAAACCTATTTCTTCCAGCATGACATTGAAAAAGATGGAGTAATTTACAAAATTTATGCTCCGCTTTTCAATGTTGATTCCCGTTTCATAGTTGAATGGAAAATCCCTAAAGCAGATGTCCTTGATGAAAGTATCCCTGAATATGTTTCTATTCTGGTTCAGATTCATCAGGACACCCCTAAAGAATATGATATTCACAATGTGTATTGGAGAATGCGTAACTACAAATCTGAGAAGTTTGTATCTAAGTATCGCAAGGTACTTGATAATATTGTCCCTTTGATTCACCAGTAAATCCAGCTTGTATCTATTCACGATTTATATTTATTTTGAAAGGAAGTATATCACTATGTCTAAGAAGAATACTCAGAAGAAGGAATTCACTATGTCTCGTCAGGAGTACATTGAGCATCTGTCCATGAAATCCAATGAGGTTCACATGACCACAAAGAACTCCAAGACAGGATGTGGGGTGATTGACCTTGCGTTTCCTGTTATTACCTGTCGTGAGGATGCTCCGTGCAAGAAAACTGGTTGTTATTGCATGAAGGGCACTCAACAGATGTCTTCTGTTCAGGGCGCTTACTATCGGAATTATCGTTTGTACCATGAAGACCCTGTTGATTTCTGGAATCAGGTTCAGTTTAAGTTGGCCCATTGTGGCTTGCCTAAGTGTCGCTACTTTGATGCTGGTGACATTCCTGATTACGCTTTTGTTAGTGGAATGGTTGAAACAGCAAAGAAGTTTCCTGAGATGAAGTTCATGGCGTTCACAAAGAAGTATTTCCTTGTGAATCAGTGGATTGATAACAATGGGGAACTTCCTGATAATCTTAACATCATTTTCTCTGCTTGGGACAAGGCTTGGGAAGTGTTAAATCCTCATTGTTTGCCTGTTGCTTATGTAGAATTCAAGGATTCTGAGAAGACTCCTATTCTTCCTGACAAGTATCAGACCTGTCCCAATCAAAAGGATAAGACCGTCACTTGTTCCATGTGCGGCAAATGCTGGCGTAAAGATTTGGGTGCCGTTGTCTTTAAGCAACATTAATCACCAATAAGCCTTGACAAATTTAGAAAGGAGTGATATATTATATTCAAGGCTTATAATGAAAGGAGGTGGTTGGTGGATGACGTTCGAAGGATACCTCTTTTGCTTCAATATGGTTTTCATTGTTCTTTTGGTAATTGGAAAGTCTGCGAAGTAAGCCTTATGAGAGGGGAGAGTAAAATTTCTCCTCTCACTTCCACCATCGAACTTGCTGTAATTTAGAAAGGAGTTTATTTATGTCTAAAAAGATTAATCGGGAAGTTTACGAGTCTGACAATGAGTTGTTGTCTGAAGTTTCCAATTCTCTAATTCAGGAAGCTGTTTCTCATTTCAATACCATTCGAACCCGTATCCGTGAGGATGATGAACGGTATTTCTATAAATGGTCTGAAGTAGATGCTGTTTTGTCTCAGCTTAAAGACCCTGATTCGGTTTCTATCAAGGCTGAAAAAGATGTAGATGGGACTGTGTTTTGCTATATTATGAATTATGCTGTGCTTAAAAAAGAAACTCGTGCTCGTTAAATAAGAAAGGAGAACAATTATGGTTAGAATTACTCTTACTACTGGTCAGGAAATCATTGCTCGTTCCATTTATTTCGAAGGCAACCTTGCTATCATCGACTACGACAATGCTTATAGTTCCAGTCTTATCGAAGATGTTCAGCACATCAAAGAGGAAGACTGTTGGAAATATATGTAACTACAAATCGGTGATTTTAGAAAGGGTGTGATTTTATAGGTATTCCAATTTATATCTTTCTTACAATTCTGTTTTGGGATTTTCCTCCAGTCAGAGTTGTAGCTTTCTGTTTCTTTCTTATTTGGCTTGACCTTTTCATCAAAGCTCAAAAGTGGGATAAGAAAGATAAAAAGAAAGAACAAGAAGAACAAGAGAAGATAGAACGATTGCGTAAATTGAAACGAGGTAAATATCTATATTTAGATAGTGAGCTTTGGTATCAAGAAATGCAAGGGATTAAAGTGGAGAGGGAAACTTCTCCACCTGATTCTTCTCAAGATTCTTCTGAACCAAAAGAACCCAAACCAAAGAAAAAGCGGATTCGAGATAAGATTCGACTAAATCGTGAATGTCGATGTCTTTACAGAGAATCTAAAACACTTGTTTCTGAAATTAGAAAGGAGGTGAAAACCGATATGAAGAACAGGGCCAAAACGCCTGAGAATCCTAAGTATCATAGACGGGATTAAAATTTTATTCTTTTCCGTTTTCTGGTGGGGTGGGTGGGTTAGTATAGTTCCAGAGATATTTTCCTACTAACGGGAGAGTATTTCTATTCAAACAGGGGGGATATTTTTCTCCACCGCCGACACACATAAATCTTCGTCATTTGAAAACACGAAACGCCAGTGTTTTCAACCTTGCGTAATCGCAAAGGTCTTTTGAGTCCGCCGGGTTCGGAGGGGATACTATGTTTTGTTAATTGATGACCTCGTTCGCTATTCGCTCTCTCGTATTCTTTTTTGCTCGGCAAGATAGGTTTACCTCTCCCCCACTACGTTTTTGCCTACGTTCACCGATAATCATATGAATGTGTGTTCATGTGTTCACGGATTCACACATTTCGCTCATTGTTTACAATCTTATAGCACAAAAAATCCGCCCTCCAGAGACAACTATCTCCAAAGGACGGATTAATTATATTTGTTTATTTTTTAATCATGCTTCGCTTTCCATTTTCTTCTTTTTCTCCGCATGATACTTCTTGAATCTTTCACTTGCAGCCTGTTTCTGTTCTTCAGTCAGTTCTCTCTTTGCAGGAGGCTTAGGCATACGCACCCAACTTGCGGGGATTCTAATTTCGAGCAATTTTCCTTCGCCATCTTCATTACGGCAGTCATTTACAATTTCTACTTCATTGGGATAATTATTAATCAGTTCTTCCATCTTGCGAATAGTAGCAAAATGATTGGAGTACCAAATTGCCTTATCCTCACCGTGAATGAAATCAATACTGGTTTCCATAGCCATAATATTTACCTCCTGTTTTATGAAAAAGTTTATTTAATATGTTTGAATGGCGAATTTATATTAAACAGGTTATCCCTGAGTACATTTATATCTTACCATAGGGTTTTGAAATTGTCAAGGGAATATTATAAATTAATATAAAAGTTTTTCTACAAACAAAAAGAAACTCCCAAGTGTAACACTCAGGAGTTAATCTTTCTATTCTCTATTCTTGTCGATAAAGGTCTGGAAAGCATTAGGATTCAACTCTGGATAGTCAGCCATTTCTTTTTCCTCTTCCAATTCAAACTTCTGTTTACATCCCATTTTCTTTAGTTCTTTATCAATGGCTTCAATTAGATGTTTCTCACACTTATGGCAGAGAATGATTCGGCCTTTATCATTTAGCTTTGTGTTAAATTTATAAGGTGGAGCATCCAACCACATAGAGAGCTCAATTTTGTTTGGAGTGTCAGGGATAATATTCCCACAAGCCATACAGATAGTATTTGGGTCAATGGAGGGAGATTTCTTTTTTGTGGCTGGCTGAGGATTTTCTGTTACGGTGGGCGAATCTGTTTCTCCCACTACGTTTTTGCTTTCCTCTACTGATGGATTTTCAGTTTCAACAGGGATAGGATTCTTTCTTGGTCTACCTCTTGGCATATTATGTCAACCTCTTTTCAGTTTGAGTTAATCAGTCAGATTTATACTTTTTATTCAGTTACATTTTCGAGCGTGTGTTTTTACGCAACACTTAAGCAAAGTTAACTAATATCTACGCACAATTTATTTATTTTATTTATAATTGTTTGTATTTATTAATTAATTATTTCTTATTTTTGTGGACTTTTGTTTTATTATTTTGTGATTAATATTAAACAGTATTTATCACGAATTTACTTAGTGTTTACGCAAAAGGTTTTTCAGTTATAAAGTTAGTTAATCAATCTCAGGAACGTCTTTCAAAGCATAATACTTGTGAGCGCCAGTATCTTCAACAAGATAAATGGTTTTAGCGTTCTGATGCCATTTGGAATAACCCGCATGGAAGAACAGAACAAATTCTTGAGAAGGCATATTGAAATTATCAAAAACTTCATTAACGGCTTTAATAATATCTTCGTAGTATGTTACACCACAGTTGATACATTCTTGTTTAAAGGCGTTAAAGTCTTTATAACCTTCATAACCATATTCTGAACGAACATGAGAGAGTGAGTATTTGTGTCCAGAGAGTTTACATCTTACTTTAGCGTTGTAAAGACATTCTGCAACGTAAAGTTTGTCTCTGTAAGAACAACTACCAACTTCTCCTGCGATAATACAATAAGCCAAATATCGCTCGTCATTCGTAAGTGAAGCCAGATTAGCGTAGCGGTAAGTAAAAGTTTGAGAAGTTTCAATTTGAGAAACATTCTCAGTTTCAGCGTTAGGCTTACTATCATACTGAACGCTTTTTGCTTCAATGTTATAAATTGTTACATCGTTAGTAGGTTCAGGAATTAGGTCTGATTCATTCAGATTCACACTCTGGTAAGGGTCAACCATTTCGATTGTACTCAGGTTGACGGAGATGGTGTGAGTTGAAGAATCGTTATTACCTGTTTCTACCATCTGGCTCACGGTTTGGGCGTCAATTAAATCATTGCCAGTGCTATCTTCTGCAAGCGCAAAACTTGGAATCATGCTCACGGTTAGAATAGGAATCGCAATCATGCTTACGGCTTTGAGAAGGAAGCGTTTATAAAATACATTCAGGTTCAGGTTTGTGTGTCTATTGTTACTATATTTAATTGTAGTGTTAGTTTGGTTTTTCATAATATCTCCTATCTTTTTACTACAGAAACCAAACGAATTTGATTCAGGTTTCTGTCTCATATTTTCGGAAGAATACTTCTTTAGCATCCTACCTAACACACATATTTATATATGTGCGCTATGACACACGGCTCTCAATGTAACTCACCTCTTGAAGAGGATAGTATAATAATACCACAGGAGATGAAGAAAGTCAAGAGTTTTGTGAAAATATTTGTAACCGATTTGTTACTTTTGTAGCTGAATTTTATTTAAAACAAATTCAAAAAAGTTTATGCAATTTTTGCATAAAGTCTTGACAAATGAAAAATATTGTGATATAATCATATTAGAATTGAAATAGGCTCAAGCAGTATGCCTATTTGTATCTTTTGTGCTTCTATTGACATTATTAAATTGACAGTCTAACTCTTAACTTAACTATTAAATTGCAAAGGAGGAATTATGGCCTGTTTATATGAAAAGGCTTGTGCTGTCTTCGCCATGGGCAAAATAAAGGAAGTTAATTCTTATAAAGATATGTGTAGATTGCTTCAAGAACCTGATTAGACTTCAAATCAAGATTTAAAAAAGCGTTAGCTTGAAATGTGGAAGTTGTGCTTTTCTTGGAAAATGAATAAACGTAAATTTACTCGTATAAAAGTTTATTCTTCTGAGGAATACTTATATAATCTACTTAAGAAAAAATATTACAATACTGTATTTTATACTTTTTGTGCTTTACTTAATCAGTATAGTAAAACTTCGCATAATCGTTCTCTTTTAGTTACTAAATCTGATTTAGCTTTAGCATTAGGTTTTTACAATGAAGAGTTTAAAGCTGCTCGTTACGGAAAGAAAACTAAATTAATTGAAATAGAAAATGGAACCTTAGATAAGTATGGAACTAAGT
>ERZ1026884.501-NODE-501-length-25876-cov-10.735758_pt1 | contig 25876 bp, 16 predicted proteins | sample MGYA00380172_ERZ1026884 | MGnify/ENA primary metagenome ERZ1026884 (study PRJEB33269, sample SAMEA4719808) | human gut metagenome | biome: human-associated habitat; feature: organic feature; material: feces | place: Cameroon | collected 2013-10 ... | reverse complement strand
AGCTCCCCCGATGGGGAGCCAAGAACGTTCTGCCGCTTAACTTAATAGCCTTCCCTAGAGGGGAAGGCTGCGATACGAGAATACCATCTTCTAAAAAAAGGCGGCGAAGCCGCCACGAGAGCCCTGAATCCTGAACCTTGAGCCCTGAACCCTGAACCAAATGAAAGCAAAGTAAAAAGGGGCTGTGAAGAAATGAATCCTCATTTCTTCACAGCCCCTTCAGATCAGCGTTTCTCGATCATTTCTGATCAGCGAGGTACGCTTTGAGCGCATCAGCGAGTCTCTTTACGCCTTCTACGGTGACATCGTCATCATTGTAGGAGAAGTTCAGGCGGAAGAAGTTCTTCTTGCCGGATTCCGGGAAGAAGGCATCGCCCGGTACGTAAGCGACTTTTCTTTCCAGTGCGTACTTGAAGAGGTCGCGGGAGTTGCAGCCTTCCGGCAGTTCGACCCACAGGAAGAGTCCGCCATGCGGATAGGTGCATTTGACATCCTTCGGGAAGTATTCTTTGATGGCATTGCACATGACGTCACGGCGATGTCCATACAGCTTGCAGTTGTCCTGAACGTGGCCTTCGAAGTCATAGTTCTTCATATACATAGCGACTTCACGCTGGGTGACGGATGGAGTAGCAAGGTCGGTGGAGCCTTTGACAAGATCCATCTTTGCGAGGATCTCATCATTGCAGACCATCCATGCGAGTCTCATGCCAGGAGCCAGTGTCTTGGAGAAGGTGCCGGAGTACATGACGAGGTGTTTCGGATCCATGGTGATGAGCGGAGCGATCTCTTCGCCTTCGAAGCGCAGATCGCCGTAGGGGTTGTCTTCGAAGACCGGGATCTCATACTTGGTAACGATTTCCATCATTTTCTTGCGGCGTTCGAGGGACATGCAGCGGCCGGTCGGGTTCTGGTAGTTCGGAATGACGTAGATGAATTTGACATTCGGGGTGGATTCCAGATATTTTTCCAGTTCTTCCGGAATGATGCCGTCATCATCGGTCGGGACTTCGATGTATCTTGGCTGTTCGAAATTGAAAGCACCGATAGCGCCGAGGTAGGTCGGGCTTTCGCAGAGAACGACGTCGTCTTTGTTCAGGAATACACGGCCAACGATATCAAGGCCCTGCTGGGAGCCGGTGACGACCATGATGTTCTTGGCTTCGACCTTTTCCATTCCCATCGGCATGTACATTTTGTTCATGCGATCAGCGATGGCTTCACGCAGGCCGAGGAAGCCGAGGGACGGGCCGTACTGCATAGCGCCGGCGCCATCTTCTTCACGGACCTTGACAGCGACTTCGGTGAGTTCCTTCAGCGGGAAGGTCTTCGGAGCCGGCAGACCGCCTGCGAAGGAAATGATATCCGGCTGCGCGGTCAAAGCCAGCAGGGGACCAAGGTCGGAAGGACCCATGTGTTCGAGTACATCAGAAAAACGAATTGCCATAGCAATCTCTCCTTTCAAAATAAGAAGACGATGTCTTCTGTATTGCCTGATGATAAAAGAATGAGTCAGAGGGTTCAGGGTTCAGGGTTCAGGGTTCAGGGTTCAGGGTTCAGGGTTCAGGGTTGCGGTGGCGGCATCGCCGCATTTTATATGAGGCGATGCCCGAAGGCTGGGGGATAGAAGTCAGATGTCTGATGTCTCCTAGTCTAATCCCTAGCCGCTCATCCCAGCTTTCAAATGCAACAGTCCGCATTCCTTTCAGAAAAACAAAAACGCCCCCACTTCCTTTCGGAAGTAGGGGCGACATGCGCGGTACCACCCTACATTATACTCAATTCATCCCTAACGCGGATCTGCGCCTTTCCCTACTCCGTTCGAAAAAGGGGCTCACAGGGGATGATCATCCATCATGACCGGTACTGCTTTTCACCATCCAGCAGCTCTCTGAGACTTCCTCACGATCGATCCTGTCCTGTTCTTTGCCTTTCCTGCCTGTAACGCCGGCGGCGTCAGAGACTTATCATCCCTGAGACTCCCGAGTGAGCTGCAGCGTCTTCTGCACTGACTTTCACCATCCGTCAGCTCTCTATACCATCCGGCGCTGTTTCTCTCGTTCTCTGCCTTTCATTCTTTTATTGTATATCTGATTTTACTACTCTTAGAGGAAATGTCAATAGAAAGTTTGAATACGGAACGGCTCCGGCAAGCGGTAGAGAAAAGAGGGGCTCCGCTGCCCATCAAAAAAGCCCCCTTCTTCGAGTGGGGCTTTCTGATCCACGCTATTTTCTTAGTTGCTTTCTCTGAAATACGGCTTGAAATTCGATTCATGGGCGCCCTTGCTGTCCTTCCCGCGGTTATCGCGGCGGCCGTTTTTGTTATTATCGAAACGGCGGCGGCGTCCGTCAAAGCGGCGGCCATCACGACCTTCTGCCCCATCGCGGCCTTCCCCGTGGAAGCGTCTTCTCGGGCGGTCTCCGCCATCGAAGTGGCGGCGCGGGCCATTGCCTCTTCTTCTGCGGAAATTCGGGAGCTCTTCGGTGATATTGACCGGGGTGACGTCCGGCTGCTTGGTGAGGAGCTTGATCGCTGCAGCGACGAGAGAGATGGAGTCGACATCATTCAGAAGATCTTCGGCGCTTTCTCTATAGTCTTCGAGCCCCCCTGCCTGTGCGGTATCCGAAAGACTTTCGATGGCTGCCTTCTGATTTCCTTCGATGACCTGAGAGAGAGTCGGGACTGCACGTCTCTTGATGCGGCGGCGGATGACGCGCTCGATGTCACGAAGCTGGCCCATTTCTCTGGAAATGACGAAGGTCGTCGCAAGTCCCGTCTGTCCCGCACGGCCGGTACGGCCTACACGGTGGACGTAGATCTCCGGATCCTGCGGCATGTCGAAGTTGTAGACGTGGGTGACGCCGGAAATATCAAGACCACGGGCAGCGACGTCGGTCGCTACCAGGATATCGATGGTGCTTTCCTTGAACTGACGGACTACGGTGTCTCGTTTCTGCTGCGAAAGGTCTCCGTGAAGTCCTTCAGCCATATAACCTCTCTTCTTCAGGGCTTCGGTCACTTCATCGCAGCGGCGCTTCGTGCGGACGAAGACGATAGCAAGCTCCGGATCCTGCATATCGAGCAGACGGCAGAGCGCATCAAATTTCTGACGGTCGGGCAGTTCGATGTATTCCTGCTCGATAAGATCAATGGTGACAGTCGCTGCTTTGATCTTCACGATCTCCGGTTCCTTCAGGAAGGTTTCCGCCAGCTCGCGGATCGGTGCAGGCATGGTCGCGGAGAAGAACATGGTCTGGCGTTCTTCCGGAATGCCGGCCAGAATGGTACGGATGTCATCGATGAATCCCATATCTACCATTTCATCGCCTTCATCGAGTACGAGGATCTGCACATGAGACAGATCGATAGTGCCGCGCTTCATGTGGTCCATCAGACGGCCCGGGGTCGCGACGATGATATTCGGGTGCTTTCTGAGTGCTTTGAACTGGCGCTCGATATCCTGTCCGCCGTAGATCGGCAGTGCATGGATCGGCAGGTACTGGGCAAGATGGTTGATCTCTTCCGCAGACTGGATGGCAAGCTCACGGGTCGGCGAGAGGACGACGGCCTGCGGTCCCTTCTCGGAAATGTTGATCCGCTCCAGAATCGGAATGCCAAAAGCAGCCGTCTTGCCGGTACCGGTCTGCGCCTGCCCGATCAGGTCCTTCCCGGTAAGTGCGGTAGGGATAGCGGCTTTCTGGATGGGAGTCGGTTCTTCAAAGCCCATATCCTCTACGGCTTTCAAAATTTCCGGCTTCACGCCGAGTTCTGTGAATGTGTCGTACATAGCTCCTCCTTGTGCGCTCATGGGTACGCCGGGCGTTCTTCGCCCTTTTGACTATATATATTATATGTATGTAATATAGCAGGCTCTGGGGAAATCCATTCCCTCATGCATTTCGCATCTTCCGGCATCTGGCCGGGCATAAAAAAAGAGAACGCTGCAAGCGTCTCTCCCATGACTGTTTCGTTCGATTGTCCGTTCTCTCGGTGCCTGCATAGCGGCTTTATTATATCATACTTCGTCTATATCCTGCAGAAAGGAAATGGAAAAGCGCCATGACGTTCACCGCACCGCGCTGCCTCTTCCTTTAGAAAGCTCATCCTTTCAAGTGAGACGGGGTGCTTTAGCGCATCCGCCGCGAAGGCGATGAAGCATCTCAGCAAGGACTATCCAACCGCTGCCATCTCCCAGATCGGTACCAAAAAATATTCTAAATTCCTCTTGCATGTTTATTCTCTTAGTTGTATAATTATCACAATTCAATTTAAAGCTATTTACGAAGAAGGCTCGTTTCTCCCAATATTTCAAGAAATTCTCACTTCTTGGAAATGAATAGAATTGTATAATATGCATAAACCGGCTTTCTTCCTCAAAGGAGAATCACTCATGTTTGAAAAAGAAATCAAAGAAAAAGTCAATGAGATCACACCACAGGTCGTGACATGGCGCCGCCATTTCCATACCTACCCGGAAATCTCCGGTGAAGAAAAAGAGACATCCCTCTACATTCAGGAAGAGCTCAAGAAGCTCGGCATCCCATTCGAGACAGGCTTCTTCGGCACCGCCGTACTTGGCACGATCAAGGGCGAGCAGCCCGGCAAGACCGTCGCTCTCCGTGCGGACATGGATGCGCTGCCCGTCACCGAGCAGACAGGACTTCCCTTCGCCTCGAAGAACAAAGGCAAGATGCACGCCTGCGGCCATGACAGCCACATGGCGATCCTCCTCGGAGCGGCTGCCGTATTGAACCAGATGAAGTCCCAAATCAAGGGGACAGTCAAGCTGGTCTTCCAGCCAGCCGAAGAAGAGGCAGCGATCGGAGGCGGCCGTCACATCGCAGCAAGCGGCAAGCTCGATGATGTCTCTGAGATCTATGGCCTTCACGTATGGCCAGAGCTCCCCGTCGGCGTCATCGGCTTGAAGCCGGGCAATCTCATGGCTGCTTCGGATCGTTTCTACGTCCATGTAAAAGGGAAATCCACCCATGCAGCACAGCCGCACAACGGCACCGACGCACTGGTCGCTGCCGCACACTTCATCATCGATGTGCAGTCCCTGATCTCCCGAGAGATGAACCCGATGGAAAACGTCGTCTGCACCATCGGCCTTATGAATGCAGGCACACGCTACAATGTCGGCGTCGAAGATGCCTACCTCGAAGGCACCGTCCGTACCTACACACCGGCGCTACGCGACAAGATGGAAGCGCGCCTCGGTGAGATCCTGAAGGGGCTCGATGTGATGTTCGGCACACACTCGGAGCTGAACTACGTCCGCGGCCACAGCGCCACCATCAATACACCGGAAAAGATCCAGTTCCTGCAGGAGATCGGAAAGACTTATGTCGGCGAAGAACACCTGACCCAGCCGCAGTACCCGTCCATGTGCGCGGAAGACTTCTCCTCCTATCTGGAAAAATTTCCCGGCGCCTTCCTGTGGCTCGGTACCGGTAAACCGGGCACGCCGGCCCTTCACAATGCCAGCTTCGCCATCGATGAATCCATCCTCCCCTTAGGCGTCACGATGGAAGCCGCAGCGGCGATCGAAGCGTTGAATCAGTAAATGACATAAGCCACACGAAGTTTGAAAGCAGGGATTAGGGATTAGTAGCTAGGGATTAGGGATTAGAAGTGACTAGTGACTAGTGACTAGTGACTCAATGCCACTTTCGGGCATTGCCACTATCTATACTCTGCGGTGCTTCCATATTTTTATGCGCCGCACCAGCACTCCTAACTCCTCACTCCTAACTGGCAAGCAAAGCTTTCATCCACAATCAGTGGACGAGGCACCCCACGAGCGAACCCCGAATCCTGAACCCATTGAACCCCCATAGGAGATCCCACCATGAATCCAGTCTTACATCAATCCTTCCTCACGATGCTCGACTATACACCCGAGCAATTCGCCTACTATCTGGACCTCGCAGCCCAGCTGAAAAAAGATAAAAAAGAAGGCAAAGAAGCCCAGACATTAAAGGGCAAAAATTTTGCCCTTATTTTTGAGAAAGACTCCACCCGCACACGCTGCGCATTCGAAGTCGCTGCCCGTGACCAGGGAGCCTACACCACCTACCTTGGCCCGACCGGAAGTCAGATCGGCAAGAAAGAATCCATCGCCGACACCGCCCGCGTGCTCGGCTCCATGTTTGATGCCATCGAATTCCGCGGATTCGACCAGAGCGCTGCCTGCGAGCTCTCCGCGAAAGCCGGTGTCCCGGTCTGGAACGGCCTCACCGATTATGACCATCCGACACAGACGCTCGCGAATTTCCTCACGCTGAAGGAACATTTCAAAAAGCCGCTGAACCAGATTTCCTATGCCTATGTCGGACACGGCCAGTCAAATATGGCCCACGCCCTCATGGCGGGCGCCGCCCTTGCCGGTATGGACTTCCGCATCATCGGGCCCGCGCAGTTCTTCCCCGAAGATGACTTCACCGCCAAATGTCAGGAAATCGCGAAGAAGACCGGAGCGACCTTCACCTTCACCGATGACCCGGTCGAAGGCGTCAAGGGTCTCGACGTCATTTACACCGGCGTCTGGGTGACGATGGGCGACCCCTATGAACTTTGGGGCGACCGCATCAAGCTCTTTATGCCCTACCGCATCACCATGGACATGATCAAGAACACCGGCAATCCGGACACCGTCTTCTGCCACTGCCTGCCGGCCTTCCACAATACAGAAACCAAAGTCGGAAAAGACATCTACGAACGCTTCGGCTTGGATGGCATCGAAGTCACCGATGACGTTTTCGAAGCACCGTTCTCACTCGCCTTTGAGGAAGCAGCGAACCGCCTGCCCACCATCAAAGCCGTCATGGTCGCTACCTTTGCTGACTATCCCATCGAAAAGTAAGAGAGGAGGAAATCATTATGACTACGCAAAAACTGCCGAAAGTATTCATTGTTGGTGAATCGGGGACCACGGGCCTGAGACTGCACGATCGTTTGATTTCCCGAAGCGACATCGAGCTCCTCTCCCTCCCCGATGAAAAGAGAAAAGACATCCCCACCATCGTGGAATACGCGAAGAAAGCGGACCTCATGTTCCTGTGCCTCCCCGATGATGCCTCCCGTGAAATCGTAAAAGCCACCGAAGGCACCGGCATCCGCATCCTCGACACCTCCACCGCCCACCGCACCAAGGAAGACTGGGTCTACGGCTTCCCTGAACTCTCTTCCGAGCAGTACAAAGCCATCAGCCAAGCACAGAAGGTCGCCGTCCCAGGCTGCCACGCCAGCGGCGCGATCTCCATCCTCTACCCGCTCGTCCACGCAGGCGTCCTTCCAATCAATTACCCGCTCCACATCGTATCCCTCACCGGCTACAGCGGCGGCGGCAAAAAAATGATCAAGGAATACGAAGAAGACAAAACTCTTCCGCTCGCCTCGCCCCGCCAGTACGGCCTCTCGCAGAAGCACAAGCACCTCCCAGAAATCATGAAAGTCTGCAAGCTCTGTGAGACACCGCTCTTCTCGCCGATCGTCGCTGACTACTACGCCGGCATGGAAGTCACCGTCGGTTTCCACACCGGATTCCTCCAGCTCCCCTGCGGCCTCCCCGGAGACATCACGCTAGAAGACTTCCATTCCATTTTTGAAAAACAATACAAGGACTCGAAATTCATCAAAGTCTCCCCGCTCTCGACTGAGGAAACCAATGCGCTCTTCCTCGCCGCCAATGAAAATGCGGGCAAAGACTCCATGACCCTCTACATCACCGGCAACGATGAACGCATTGAGGTCGTATCCATGTTTGATAACCTCGGCAAAGGCGCCTCCGGTGCTGCCATCGAGTGCATGAACATCATGCTGGGTCTTTCTCCGGAAACAGGGCTCGTGGTGGACTAAATGCTGGTGACTGGTGACTGGTGACTAGGGACTAGAGATTAGGGATTAGGGATTAGGGATTAGACATTAGACTTCTGCCCCCTGACTCCTAACCTCTGCCCCCTGACTCCTAACCTCTGACCTCTGACTTCTGACTTCTGACTTCTCACTTCTCACTTCTCACTTCTCACTTCTCACAAAGTCTGCGTGCGAAGCCGGCACTGCCATTTCTCATTTCACTCACCCCTCCTGCTGTCCATCTGCTGGCACCGAATGTACCGGATGTCCCCAAACCCTTAACCCTTAAACCCTCCGGGCATTCGATGTCATCAGATGGACAGCAGCGGTCTTTCATGCAAGCAGAACCTAAAGACAAGATCAAAGTGTGAGCCCGCAGCCAGGGAAACACTGATTCAATCGTTGTCAGATTTAATCAGCGTTTTCCTAACACGGAACCTATACAAAGGAGCATCTCCCTATGATTACAGACAACGCCATTCGGGCGGAGATCCTGACACAGGCCGTCCCCTACATCAAAGAATATACAGGCAAATACGTCGTCGCTAAGTACGGCGGAAATGCCATGACAGACCCCGTCCTGAAGAAAAACGTCATGCAGGACATCCTTCTTCTCCATCTCATCGGCGTGAATGTCATCCTCGTCCATGGCGGCGGCCCGGACATCAATGCCATGCTGGACGCTTTGAAGATCGAGTCGCACTTCGAGAACGGTCTTCGTGTCACCGATAAAGATACCATGGACGTCGTGCAGATGGTCCTCGCCGGCAAAGTCAATAAAGGCCTCGTCGCCTACCTTAGCGCCTTAGGCGGAAAAGCCATCGGCCTCTGCGGCATCGACGGCAATATGATCCAGGTCCATACCAAGAACGAGAAGCTGGGACTCGTGGGAGAGATCGATCATATCGACACGGACGTGATCGACAGCGCACTCTCCGCCGGATTCATCCCCGTCATCTCCTCCGTCGGTATCGACAGCAAGGGACAGCCGCACAACATCAATGCAGACACGGCCGCTACCAAGATCGCCGCGGCGCTGAATGCCGAATGTCTCGTCTTCATGAGCAACATCGACGGCGTCATGAAAGACCCGAAGGATAAAGACAGCCTCCTCCACAAGCTGACTGTCGTAGAGACAGAAGCCCTCAAAAAGGACGGCACCATCAATGGCGGCATGATCCCGAAGGTCGATGCCTGCACCGACGCCATCAAGGATGGCGTAAAGAAGGTCTTCATCATCAATGGCGAAGTCCCCCACGCCCTTTTGATCGAGCTTCTCACAAACGAAGGCCTTGGGACTATGTTTGTAGAGTAGTGACTGGTAGCTGGTAGCTGGTGACTGGTGACTAGGGACTAGGGATTAGGGACTAGGAATTAGGGATTAGAAATTCCGCCCAAGCCAAGCCTCGAGAGAAAAAGTAAGTGAAGCGATCATCCTCTCGTATCGTCATTCCGAGCGCAGCCGAGGAATCTTTGTTGTATTCCTTTGAAAAACTCTCTCGATATCCCTATGCATGAAACGCCGTATTTCCAGGGAAACACTGATTAAATCGTTGTCAGATTTCATTCTTGGATTTTTATACAGAGCAAGGAATCATCCGACGCGAATAGCGAGCTATTTAAGGAGGATAATGACGAAGCTATGTATAAAAATCCATATGAAATCTGACTCTGCGATTTAATCAGCGTTTCCCCAGCTTTCCTATAGTACGGTGTTTCCCATTTCCCTTCCTCTAACAGTCATAATTAACCGCAAACGAAAAAGATTCCTCCACTTCGGCCCTTATGACGATACGGGAGTACCGCTCATCTAAAATTTACGACGCTTCCATATTTTCATGCGCCGCACCACCCCCATTGCACCTTCAGAACCTCATGAACCCATTGAACTATTCCTCAAAGGAGCCTATATATGAATACCATCGAAAAAGATCAGAAATACATCGCACATGCCTACCACCGTTACCCGGTCTGCTTTGTGAGCGGCAAAGGATCGCTCCTCACAGACGAGGACGGCAAGGAATACATTGACCTCGGCAGCGGGATCGGTGTCGACATCTTCGGCATTGCCCACGAACCATGGATGACCGCTGTGGAAAAGCAGCTCCACACGCTGAACCATATCTCGAACCTGTACTATACGAAGCCGGATGCAGAGCTTGCCGAATTGCTTTGCGAAAAGACCGGCATGAAGAAGGTCTTCTTCTCGAACTCCGGCGCGGAAGCCAATGAATGTGCCATCAAAGGTGCGCGCAAGTACTCCATCGACAAGTACGGCAAGGATCGCAACGTCATCGTGACCCTCATCAATGGCTTCCACGGCCGCACCGTCACGACGCTCGCTGCGACCGGGCAGGACGTTTTCCATCAGAATTTCTTCCCGCTGACCGAAGGCTTCCTCTACACGCCGGCGAATGACCTTCCGGCCTTCATCGATCTCTGCGAAAAGAATCCGAATGTCTGCGCCGTCATGATGGAGTCCATCCAGGGCGAGGGCGGCGTGCATCCGCTCGACAAGGATTTCTTCGAAAGCGTGAACAAGTATGCCAAAGAGCACGACATCCTCCTCATCGTCGATGAAGTACAGACCGGAAACGGCCGCACGGGCAAGCTCTACGGCTACATGAATTTCGACGTACAGCCTGATATCGTCTCCACCGCCAAGGGGCTCGGCGGCGGCCTTCCGATCGGCGCGACGATGTTCGGCGAAAAGACGCAGGACGTCTTCACCTACGGCACCCACGGCTCCACCTTCGGCGGCAACCCGATCGCCTGCGCCGGCGCGGTTTCTATCCTGAAGGAAATCGATGACACCCTCCTTGCCTCCGTCAAGGAAAAGGGCGACTACATCAAAAAGGAAATGGAAGGCGCCAAAGGCGTGAAATCCGTCGCCGGCATGGGCCTCATGCTCGGCATCGAACCAGTCGCACCGGTCGGACCGATCGTAGAAAAGCTCCTCGCCAAAGGCGTCGTCGTCCTCACGGCGAAAGAAAAGATCCGCCTCCTCCCAGCGCTCAATATCCCTATGGAACAGCTGAAGAAAGCGGTCGCCATCATGAAGGACGTGCTGGCAGAAGAATAAATCGTATGCAAAAAGCCGAGATGAGGTTTGCTCATCTCGGCTTTTTTGTGGTTGGGTTCAGGGTTAGCCCGTGGGGCGTGCTGCCTCTGGATTATGGATGAAAGCGCTGCTCGAGTGAGGAGTGAGGAGTGAGGAGTGAGGAGTGCTGGTGCGGCGCATAAAATATAGAAGCGCCGCGAATATATATGGGGCGATGCCCAAAGGTCTCTTGATAGAAGGTTTCCCTCGTATCGTCAGCCTTCCCCTTGAGGGGAAGGTGCCCCGCAGGGGCGGATAGGGCACTGACGGTATGAAAGAAAGTGGGGAAATGCGTTTCAAGCAAACAATGTACGAGAGCACCCGAGCGCCGCAAAAAAGTAAGCCAACCCCGCCTCGCTGCGCTCGGCAGCCCCTTCCAAAGGAAGGGGCTCGTGCGGTCACTCCCTCCTTCCTATGGAAGGAGGTGCCCCAAAGGGGCGGAGGTTGGCTGGGGATAGCGGTATTTTCGAAACAAAGCCTTCCCCTCTAGGGGAAGGTGCCCGAAAGGGGCGGATAGAGCGCTGGCGGTATGAAAGAGAGTGGGGAAATGCGTTTCAAGCAGGCGATATGCGGCAGTACCCAAGCTCCGATTTTTGTAAACGGCGATGCCCAAAAGCGGTATTCAAGTCGCAAATCACTCGCGGTTCCTAATCCCCAGCCACTCATCCCTGCTTTCAAACCGCAACGGGGATCCATCCTGCGCCTTTGGCGCGCCCCTTCTCTACGGGGCTGCGCGTTTTGAGATCATCTCATGAATCGTCTCCTATCGCTGCATGGATGTCATCTGCCGTCCCACTACTGCTCCGCGCCTGCTTCTTTGATCGCGATGGCGAGCTTGTGGGCAAGGCCGGCCATCTTGGGTTTCGAGACGGAGCAGACGGCGAGGCGGATGCCTTTCTTCAGCGGTACCATGAAGACATGCTCCTTTTCCAGATAGTCGCAGACAGCCTGCGACTTGGTGACCGGGATGGTGATGAAGAAGCCGGAAATGTAGGGGACGAACTTCACGCCTTCCTCTTTCGCTTCTTTCATGAAGATCGCCGCTCTATCCTGAATGAGCTGGAAATATTTCGCGCGTTCGGCGTCGAGCGCTTTGATTTTTTCATCATCGCTGCAGATGCGGATCATCGCATTCTGCGCTGCACTGTTGCAGTTCGACCATGTCGCACGGCTGGCGTACTGGTTGATGTCTACGAATTCTTTGATGACATCCTTATCGGAGGAAATCCCGATCATCGCACCCATGCGCTGGCCATACATCGTAAATCCCTTGGACAGGGTGTAGGCACAGACCGTCAGAATATTCTTCGGAAGACCGCCGAAGAGACGGAAGAATCTTCTGCATTCCTCTTTCTCGCCGCTGTAGTCAAGGTAAGCCACATCCGGAATGAGGATCGCCTTCTTTGTTTCATCCCGGACCGCCTCTTTCAATACATCGATGGCTGCCTGCCATTCCTCATCCGAGAGGCAGTAGCCCGTCGGATTGTTCGCGATGCCGTTCAGGATGATGACGATATTGTCCTGACGAGAGAGAATGTCTTCTACCTTGTCTTTGAAATCTGCCGCATGGAAATGACCGTCTTCCGTCAGCAGAGAGAAGGTGCGCACCTTGCGGTTGTTGTCATCGATCAGGCTGTCATAGGCGCCCCAGTGCCAGTCAGAGATGAGAACCTCGTCTCCCACCTCCGAGTAGTTATGCACCACATGATGCAGCACACCCGTGCCGCCGGGGGTCGAGCAGGCATCGATGTAGCCCTCCGGACGCGACTTGCCAAAGCACTGGTCGATGCAGGCATCCAGAAAAGCGCGATATCCCTGGATCGGTGCATACGCGCACATTTCCTTCGGCGTGAGGGCTGAGAGAGCCTCTTTCACCACATCCAGCACCACAAGGCTGCCATCTTCATCCAGAATGGAGCCGACGGTCGCATTCACCACATTCTCTGTGCCGATCTTCTCTGCCAGCGCAATCGCGCGGTTGTTTGCGGCAAAAATATTATCCTCTGCGCTTTTCCCCTTCGCATGGGGTGCTGCCATACTGTACATAGTCTTCCCTCCTGAAGCTTTCGCTTCGAAAAAAAGTCCACAGCAAAACTACTTTGCCATGGACTTCGTTGTCAGTGATATGAAATTGCCTACTTTATTATAAAGCAATGGGGTGGAAGGTTCAAGGTATGGGGTTCAGGGTTCAAGGTTCAGGGTTCAAGGTTCAGGGTTCAGGGTTGTGGTGGCGGCTTCGCCGAGATCCTTCGGCTCAGGTCGCAGCTGTTCTGGCATTCGTTATCTCACATACGGTGTTTCTCGCCGCTCAGGATGACGAAACGGGGCGATGCCCGAAAGCCGGAGGATAGAAGTCAGATGTCTGATGTCTGGTATCTGATGTCTGACGTCTAATGTCTAACGTCTAGTCCCTAGTCACCAGTCACTAGTCACTCGAGAGCCCTAATCCCTAGTTACTACTTCCTTGTCACCTGTCACTCCAGCATTTCCTACTTTTCTTCCCAGAACGGATTCACGAGGCGAATGATCCACTTCTCCCCGCCGGTGAATTTGCTGTTGTACTTCCTTGCGGTATCCTCGTAGCGCTTCCTGAGATCTGCCACCGTCTCTTCAAGGGCGCGGATGGTCTTCACCGCGGTATCCGAGCGCATGTCATCGCCGCACACGGGACAGAGTGGCGGCTTTATGAAGCCCGCATTCACACGCGAGTGGCAATGCGGGCAGGTGATGAAGTCCCCTGCAAACTTTTTCTCATTCTGCGTCTCTTTATAGGCGGCGAGACGTTCTTCTTTTTCTTTGAGACGTTTGGCAAGAGAGAGCATCTTGGGCGAAGGCTCGATACCGATCTTGTACTTCACCGCATACGAAGTCGGGACGCTTTCCAAATACTCGAGCGCCTGGTTCTTTGTATTGAAGATCTTTTCCTTGAAGAAAAGCCCCTTGAAGACTTTATTCGCCTCGCGTTTCATGAAGCCTTCGGTCAGAAGTGCTTCCTTCATCGTGTCTTTGATGTCCTGCGAGGGATGGGTGATGTCGAATTCCCAGAATTTTTCCCGCCAGCTGCGCTTTGCTGGCTCACGCGCGTTCTCCTCTGCTGCTTTTTTCGGTGCTGCTTTTGGCGACGTCTCTGCCTTCATGGTAGAGGCAGACGCTTTCGGAGAAGCCTTCTTTGCGCGAGCCGGTTTCTTCTCTTCTGCCATTTTTTCGCCAAAGAGCGACGCTTCTTCCGAGACAGCTGCCTTCACACGCTTCTTCTCCGCGGAAGGAGCCGCCTTCTTTGCACGCGCCTTTGGCTTCTTCCCCGCCGGCTTCTCCATCATGAATGCAAAAATATCCGTCTGTTCATAATTGGGATCTTCCATCTGAGATCCTCCTTTATCATTGGTCTTCATAGTAAAAATTTTCTCTATCATATCACAGGGGACAGGGGATGACTAGACGGGTGAACAGTGACTAGTGACTTGTGACTAGTGACTTGTGACTTGTATTGCGTTTTCTAAACGACTGGCATTTAGTTCGATTTTCGAATCAAGTTAGGAGTTAGGAATGAAGGTGCGGCGCATCAAATGAGGAAGCGCCGCGGAGTATACATAAGGGTGATGCCCGCTTGAGGCTAAGAGACTTGAAGGCTTTAGACTTCAGATGTCAGATGTCTAACGTCTTCTAGTCTTCTAGTCTCATCCCTAGTCACCAGTCACCAGTCACTCCTCTCTGCTTTCGACCACAAGCCAGTTTAATTATTTTCTATATTTCTATATATGACCTATTCCCAGCCGGAACAAGGAGTGGTATAATGCATTGCATAAACAAAGTATAAACTGGGACTTTAGAATTTGGCGTCTACCGTTTAGGACTCACAGGGGCTTATAAGAAATCCCCCCAACGCATCTGGAGTTCCTCTTTTAGACCGCATGTATATTTGCAAACAACTGTTTACCCCCCCCGAAAATTTCACCTTTAGATGGGTGGGCGACGTACCGTAAACCCGAAAGAAACGGATTTCCGCTTCCCCATCGGAAATACTGACTCTTTGAAACCATGCACCATGGATTTGTTTCCTGCAATCAGTATTTCCTTAGGAGCCTCTACAATGAATGCGCGGAAGTTCTCTTAGAAAGGTTCGATGATTCATGATCCAATTATCCTATCGTCTCCGCTCTCTCGGTGACATAGAAAACTGCATCCATTTTTTTGCCACCTCCTATATCCCGAGGAAGCATCATATTTTGATTTCCATATACACGCACTGGAATAAGCCGGAAACGATCCGCGAGATGACCCGGCTCTTTTGTGATGCCTTTCCTGAGGCGGAGATCGCTGGCATGACGACCGCCGGCGGCATTGAGAATGGCCGCATGCATCTCCGGCAGACCATCGTCACCATCCAGTTCTTCGAAAAGAGCGACGTACACGCCGCCATCTATGACTTTTCCAAAGAGTCTATGTCAGCCCTCGGCGAAAGGGCACTCGCCGACTGCCAAAAAGAAAAGGACCTCTCGGCCGTGCTCCTTTTCCTGACGCAGCAATACTACGATTTCGAGCCCTTTCTGACGGCGCTCGACAGGCTGCCGAAGAACATTTCTATCTGCGGCGGCTATGCCCATACCTATCTGCAGGAAGATGGTATCTATGTCTTCACGAAGGATGCCATCCTTTCTCGCGGCATCCTTCTCATCACCTACGCTGGCGCAGTGCAGGTCCTGACGGAGAGCGTCATGGGGTGGCAGCCTCTTGGGCGCACGATGACGATCACCGCCATGGATGGCCCGCTCGTCATTCAAGCACTCGACCATAAGCCAGCGATCCATTTCTATCAGAAATACCTCCACAGCACCGACTTCGGGAAAAGCCAGCTCCTCTTCCCGCTCGTCAGAAACGCCCATCAGTTCCGCCTCGCCGTCCTGCCGCTGGACGCCAAAAGCAATGGCGCGCTCCAGACGAATGTCTTCAGCCACGTCGGCGATCAGGTGCAGATGGCTTACGGCGATCCCGACCAAGTCATCCTCTCCAGCCGCGAAGTGCTTTGCCACATCGAACGCTTTGTGCCTGAAGGGATGCTCCTCCTCTCCTGTGTCACACGCCGCTACTTTCTGAAAGAAGATATCAATCAGATCCTCTCTGCCTACAGCGACTTCTGCGTCACCGCCGGCGGGTATGTGAACGGCGAACTCATCCGCATCGCCGGGAAGACCCAGACGACGAATATGACTCTCGTCTCTATCTCCTTCCGCGAAGGGGAAGCGCCCATCAGGAACACGCCGAAGAAACACCATACCCCCGTCGTCCTTGGGGAAGCGCTCTCTACGGTTCAGCGGCTCGCGACCTTCATCACGGAAACAACGAAAGAACTCGCTGAGACGCAAAAACAGCTCTCCTTCGCTGCCAGCCATGACAGCTTCACCGGCCTCCTCAATCGTGGCTCCATCGAAAAAATGCTCTGCCGCTGCCATGAAGATGCCCGTGAGCGTCAGCTCGCCTTCTCCGCGCTCATGATCGACCTCGATACCTTCAAGCATATCAATGATACCTTCGGCCACCTCAAAGGCGATGAAGTGATCCTCGAAGTCGCCCGCATCATGAAACGCATGATCCGTCCGACAGACTTCGCCGGCCGCTGGGGCGGAGACGAATTCGTCATCATTCTCCCCGGCACCACACTCGCGAACGCGCGCATCGTAGCGAGCCGTCTGCAGCAAGCCTTCCAGACGATCCACCTCCCCGACCACTCCTTCCTCACCGCCAGCATCGGCTGCACCACCGCCTCGTCGAATGAAAGCGAGCAGATCTTCTACAAACGCATGGACGACGCCCTCTACCTCGCCAAAGAAGGCGGCAGAAACCGCATCATCCTCCTAGATGCCGAGCATCAGGTGGAAGAGGTGACGCGGGAGTAGGGACTAGTGACTAGTGACTAGTAGCTAGGGATTAGGAGCTAGGGATTAGGAGCAAGCGGTGATTGAAATAGCACAGTTAGCATGCTGACCGTTCTGCAAGGAGGATCTCTCGGCTACGCTCGAGATGACGACGGCGCGAAGCGCTATCAAAACTCCGCGGCGCTTCCATATTTTTATGCGCCGCACCACCATTTCGCATTTCTCATTTCTAATTTCTCATTCAAGCAGAGCTTTCAAGCGGAATCAAAGGGCGGTACACCCCACGGGCTAACCCCGAACCCCGAACCCTGAACCTTAATTTCCCTCATTTCTCCCAAAGAAGGAATTCCTTATGAAGCCATACTCCTATACCATTTCCAAGCCTTCCGAAATCCATGGTGTCATCAGCGCCTTTCATTCCCTTGGCGTGAAGGGATCTTCCCTTCTGATTTCCATCTTCACTTCCTACACGAAAGCGGAAGGACTTCAGTATATGGTAGAAGCGCTGTCTTCTGCTTTCCCAAAGGCAGAGATTTCCGGGATGACGAGCAGCGTATGCATCAATCAGGGTGTGAACCACAGGGGAAAGATTGTCCTCCTCTTCGAGGTCTTCGAAAAGACATACGTCCATACGATCTGCTTCGACCATGAACCAGGGAAGGAAGAGACCGTCGGATGTGCCGTGATGAGCGAGATCGCTAAGATTTCTGAGCCCCTCTGCGGCATCGAGATCCTGGCCTCGCAGAGCGATGACCGTTTCTCTGACTTCACCCCCTTTCTGAACGTGCTGACACGAGATCTTCCGACGACACTTCCCGTCTGGGGCGCGCTCGCTGACTCGCAGACATGGCCGGATCATACCTATGTCTTTTCCAAGAACTACATTTCAAGTGCCGGGCTGATTCTTCGCGTCTATACAGGCGAGATCTCCATCATGCTTAACCATGTCCTGGGCTTCCGCCCGCTTTCCCGTCCGCTCACCGTGACCGCGATGGACGGCCCCATGATCATCAAAGAGCTCGACCATAAGCCTGCCGTCTATTACTACGATAAATACATCCACACCCCGGATTTTCAGGAGCAGTCGCTCCCCTTCCCTCTTATCCAACAGTACGACGGCTACGACCACGCGCACCTGCCGCAGGGGCGCACGCTCGATGGCGGCATCATTTTCAACATTCGCTGCGCCGTCGGCACAGAGCTGCGCCTCTCCTACGGCGATCCGGAGCTGATGCTCTCTGAAACGAAGAAGATCTGGGAACATATGCACGCTTTCGGCGGAGAAAGCGCGCACATCCTCTCCTGCGCTGCGCGCTACCAGTTTCTCAATAAAAATTTGGGCGACGTCCTTGCGAATTACAACCATGTCACGCCTTCTTTTGGCATCTATGCCCACGGAGAAATCTACCGCGCCGGTCAGCGCCTCGTCGCCGCTCATCTGACCGGAAATGTTGCCGTCTTCCGTGAAGCCAAAGAGCCTCATCGGAAAGATGTCTCCTATAACCCCGTCCACCTGACGCAGCACATGACCCATCTTCTCCAGATGGCCGCCTTCGTCAGCACCACCATGAAAGAACTGGAAGCTACGCAGGACGCGCTCCAATTCGCTGCGACCCACGACAGCCTCTCCGGCCTCTTCAACCGCGGCGCGATGGAGAAATACCTCTCCCAGTGCATCAAAAACAATGCAGACATCGGGATGCCGCTCTCTGCCATCATGATCGACCTCGATCATTTCAAGGAAATCAATGACACCTACGGCCATGCCATCGGCGATGCCGTCATCCGCACCTTATCCGACATCATGAAGAAGCACACCGCCGGCAGAGGCTACGCCGGCCGCTGGGGCGGCGATGAATTCCTAGTGATCCTTCCCGGCGCTACGCTAGAAACGGCGGAGACGCTGGCCCTCCGCATGAAGGCTGACCTCCTCCGCGCCCATATTCTCCCTGATGGCTTCCCTGTCAGCGCCAGCTTCGGCGTCACCATCGCCCGCCCGGGCGAGCTCGAACAGAGCTTCTACAAGAGGGTCGATAACGCACTCTATACCTCTAAGGAAAACGGAAAGAACCGCATCACCATCTTCGATGCCAATGGAACGACAAAGGCTGTGACCGTGCATGATTAGGGACTGGTGACTGGGGACTAGGGATTAGGGATTAGGGATTAGGGACTAGGGACTAGGGACTAGGGATTAGGGATTAGGGATTAGGGATGTCTGATGTCTCATGTCTCATGTCTCATGTCTGACGTCTGATGTCTCTGTCTCATGTCTGACGTCTCATGTCTGACGTCTCATGTCTCTGTCTTACGTCTTACGTCTGACGTCTGACGTCTCATATCTGACCTCTCATGTCTCATTTTTCCCATAACAAGTAAAAAACCGTCAGGCTCTGAGCCTGACGGTTTTTGTAATGCCATAATTACCAGTTTCTGAACTTAGCCGGTGGGTTGTAAAGACCGCCGGACCAGTCCACAAGGTCCTTCATATTCTTGGCAGCGAGGAGCTCGCGGGTCGCCTGAGACGGATCGATCCCAAAATCTTCCGGCAGCTTGACGATGCCTTCCTTTCTGAGCTTCTTGGTGATCTCCGGATCTTCGAGCTTGCCGACTTCCGTCTTGCCTGCTACTGCACGGATCGCATTCATGCGTTCTTCCATGTTGTGGCACTTGTGGAGGTAAGCGATGCCGACTTCGGAAACGATGTGGGTGAGGTCATCGGAGTAGATCATGATCGGTTCGAGATCCAGGTTTGCATTCTTCTTCAGAGCGACGGCATCGAGCTGATCGACGAAGCCCGGGAAGCCTTTTTCAGAGACGGTCGTGATCATCTGGACGACGAGCTTCTTGCCGCGGTTGCGGTCGCCCATGAGTTCGTAGCGGTTCGCCACTTCTTCGCCCGCTTTTTTCCATGCCGGAGTGACATGACGGCGGCCTTTGGCATCGCAGCCCATGTTCGGAGCGCCGCCGAAGCCTGCGACATTGTTCTTAGTCGCGGTGGAAGAGTTGCCGAAGCGGTCGATCTGCATGGTGGAACCGATGAACATATCAGCGGCATAGTGACCGGCAGCCTGACAGAAGGCACGGTTTGAACGCATGGTGCCATCCGGGCCGACAGCGAAAACGTCGCTTCTGGCTTTGATGTATTCTTCCATGCCGACTTCCGAGCCGAAGGAGTAGATGGCCTGCGCCCAGCCGGTCTCAATGGCCGGGATCAGGGTCGGATGCGGGTTCAGTACCCAATGGGTGCAGATCTTGCCGCGCAGTCCCAGAGATTCACCGAAGGTCGGGAGCAGCAGCTCGACAGCAGCGGTATCGTAGCCGACGCCGTGGTTCAGGACTTTGACACCATATTCTTCGTAAATGCCGCGGATCGCCATCATAGCCTTGAGGATACGTTCATTCTGGATCTTTGCCGGATCTCTGGTGAAGAGCGGGTTCAGCATGTATGGTGTCGGGCTTTCGATGACGAAGTCGACCCAGTCAGCCGGGATATCGACACGCGGGAGCTTGTCAACGATCTGATTGACCTGGAAAATGACGATGCCCTGATTGAATTTCGTCGCTTCGACGATCGCCGGGGTGTCCTCTGTGGAAAAGCCGGTGTAAATGTTGCCGGCTGCATCCGCATAGTCAGCGCAGACGAGAGAAACTCTCGGCACGAGGTCGATGAAGTAGCGGGAATACATTTCAAGGTAGGTGTGGATAGCGCCGAGTTCGACACCGTCATTCTGGACCATCTGCGCCAGACGCTTGCCCTGGCTGCCGGCATAAGCGAAGTCCAGCTTTCTGGCGATGCCTTTATCAAAGACATCCAGATGCTCCGGAATGGAGAGGGTGGACTGGATCATATGAAGATCATGCACTTTGGACGGATCCACCTTGCAGAGCTCTTTCGCGAGGAAATCCGCCTGTTTCTGGTTATCGCCTTCGATATTGACTTTATCACCCGGGCGAAGGACCGCTTCAAGGACTTTGACGGTATTGGCTGCGTCAACGATCTTTCCCTCTGCATACGGAGCGGCAGCTGCAATGCGTGCTGCGGTATCGTCTCCTCTGGTGTGCCAGTTCTTATTGCATGGTTTGATTTCTAACATGAATGGACTTCCTTTCAATAAAAATAGGGTTGTACAGAAATAAGTATATCAGTATACAGGTTTTCATTATTATTGTTGTTGTTTCTTCCCTATCATACCAGATAGGGAAGATAAGAGGAAAGGGGGATTGGGAGCTAGTGACTGGTGACTAGGGATTAGGGATTAAACTAGGAGCCATCAGATATCAGACGCCAGACATCTGAATCTATCCTCCGGCTTTCGGGCATCGCCCCATATATACGCGGCGAAGCCGCCACCTTCATTCCTCATCCCTCATTCCTAATTTCTCATGCAAGCGAATCTTTCATCCGCGATCTATGGGCGAGCTCCCATGGGCTAACCTTGGATCTTTTTAGAAGATCATCGCTGTAGCGAAGTAGAAGACAGAGGGGAAGAGAAGGCAGCCGAGACCGGTGAAGAAGGTCGCGGTCATGGCGCAGTAGGGAACGAGCTTCGGATTGACCGCTGCGATGCCTGCGGCAGTGCCGGAGGTGGTGCCCATGATGCCGCCGAAAGCCATAGCAGACTGCGGATTATTGATGGAAAGCGGTTTGGCAACGAATGGGGTGACGACCATGACGAGGACAGATTTCACAACGCCGGCAGCGATGGAGATGGCGATGACTTCAGAGGATGCACCGAGAGCCGCGCCGGTGACAGGCCCGACAACGAAGGTCGCAACGCCTGCTCCGATGGTGACCATATCGACCACACTGGTGTAGCCGAGCGGATACGCAACAGCGATGCCTGCGACGAGGCAGATGAATTCACCGATGAAGAGGGAGGCGACACCTCTCCAGCCCACCTTTTTGATCTCGCGAAGATCCGCACCAAAAGCGGTGGAAACGATAGCAAAGTCGCGGAACATAGCGCCGCCGACCAGACCCATGCCGGCAAAGAGCGGGACGTCTGCGATCCCCTTGTTGCCGCCGGTCATTTCACCGCCGATGTATGCGAGGACAAGCCCCAGGAAAATGGCGATGGCGCTGCCATGGACACGCCCCTTGGTGAGCACGCCCAGCTTAAATGAAACATACATAATGACGCCGAGAAGCATGAAGCCGAAGATCATGCCGTTCTTGACGAAAAGTTTGGTAATCATTGCTGCGATATCCATGATGAAATTATCTCCTTATTTCTAAGCGACCACGAAGCCCTTGCGTGCTGCATACATTTTTTGTGACTAGTGACTAGTGACTAGTCACTGGGGATTCGGAATCCGCCCCTTACTCCCAACTTCTCACTTGCTATGTGCCAAGCTGTCTTCTGCCACAGTTTCCTTCTGTTTCTTACCAGAGAGGATAGGGATCATGAGGAAGCCGATCGCAACAGCCAGAAGACCGCCGAGGATGGCGACCACACCGCCGGAAAGGGCAGCTGCTACGTTCTGGATGGAGCTCATCGCTACAACGACCGGGATGTACATCGCAGACCACCATTTGATGCCCTGTTCTTCCGGCGCTTTCATGATGCCTTTCTGCTGCGCCCAGGCGGAAATGATGATAAGGAACAACATCGCGAAGCCGACGCCGCCGATGTTTGCCTTGACGCCCAGAAGCGCGCCCAGTATATCGCCGATCACATTGCCTGCCATATAGCAGCCTGCCAGAAGTGCTACGCCGTAAATAACCATAATACTCTTCCTTTCTTTTGCTGAAACCACTTGTCTCTATCAAAAGCTCCTTCCATTCACGAGCAGGAGGAGCTTAGTACAGCTCATACCGGGAAATCTCCCCCTCCTTCTTGTCATTTGTTATAATAGAGGGGGTATACGGATCTCCTGTTCATCTTCCTTTCGCCATTAGTATACCCGACAGCTTTCCCTAAAAGAACTTTTTAAGGGTAAGATGCAAATGGCAACGGGTATCATGCATTCCAAATGAATGTATTCTGTGATTCATTTATTGCAGGTTATCATTTATATTTCTTTTATAGATCATTCTATATCAATGCATGACAGATCGCGGAGCGCCGCATCACCGGCTCTCACAGCCGACGAGCGCCCCGAAGACTTTTGGCACAAGCGATCAGAAAGCAGACCTCTGATCTCTCCCTCCTCACATTCCCGGCAAAGCGAGGTGCCCTATGAATACATCCTGGATCATCGGCGTACAACACGTCTGGTTTGGTATCTCCATCTTCCTCCTGCTGCTCCTTCTTGTCAGCCGCACGCTCTTTTTCCGCGAAGCGATCCTTGCCAAGCAGTTCAGCCGGAGGCATCTCGTTCTCTTCATCGTGATCTTCTCCCTGATGGCACTCTGCGGCTCGTACTGGAATGTCTCAGCGGGCGGCGGCATCATGAATTTCCGTGCTGTCGGCATCATGCTCGGCGGCTTCGTCGGCGGTCCGATCGTCGGCACCATTGTCGGATGTATCGCAGGCATCCACCGCGCCCTCTTCTTCGACACGGATGCGGCCTTCATCCACGGCGGGCTCTCCATCCTTCAGGGCATCGCCGCCGGCTATCTGGCGAACCCGCTGAAAAGCCACCATCACAATCTTTGGTCATGGAGCTTCTTCTATGCCGGCATTTTGGAGATCCTCTTCTGGCTCTTCTTCGCCTTCTTCACCTGGCCGAAGACCATCGCACATCCGAATGATTTCTTCGACCTGTCGCTGCCGATCATCATCACGAATACCATCGCTGTCAGTCTTTTCTACATGGTGCTTGAATTCTACACGCACCAGCGCGATACAGAAAAATCAGAAACGACAAAGACGACCTTCGAAGCCGTAAATACCCTTTTCTCCGCACTCCACGATGGTTTCAACGGCTTCAATGTATCAAAAGCCACAGAGATCGTGACGGCGTCTCTCCCCTCCCTCATCTGGACCGCCATCATATATAAAGATCAGATCTATACACGCACGGCATACAAAACCGAAGCAGACCGCAATCAGGGCGATGCGGAGATCGCCATCCTGCAGCTGCAGAAATCCCTTCCGCCCATGCCTCATCTCACCTCCCTTCCCATCTGCTACAAGGGTGAGACCGTCGGCACCCTCATCGCCGCTAAAAGCAAAGGGGAAAACTTCACGCACATGGGCAATGAATTCCTCTCCGGCATCTGTCACCTGCTCGAAGCTATCTATGAGTACGACAAGATGAAGGAAGAGGAAAATCTTCTCGCCGAAGCCGAGATCCGCGCTCTTCAGGCACAGATCAATCCACACTTCCTCTATAACACGCTGAATACCATCAGCTACTACGTCCGAAGCGATCCGGACAATGCGAGAAAGCTCATCAGCTACCTCTCCGACTATTTCCGCCACAGCCTGAACAACCCGTCGAAATTCATCCCGCTCTCCGAAGAGCTGCACGTCATCGAGTGCTACACCGAGCTCGAGCGCGCCCGTTTCGGCGACCGCCTCTCCATCACCTATGATTTCCCCAAGGACAAGCTGGAAGAGATCCAGGTCCCGCCGCTTCTTCTCCAGCCACTCGTCGAGAACGCCATCGTCCACGGCATCTTCAAGCGTCCTGAGGGCGGCCGCATCAAGACCGGCCTCATCGAGCACAAGGACTATTTCAAGGTCTACGTCTACGACACCGGTATCGGCATCCCCAAAAGCAAGCTGAAAAAGCTGCTTATCGACCACAAGAGACGCGACCACATCGGTCTCATCAATGTCCACCAGCGCCTGCTCTCCCTCTTCGGAGAAAAGAGCGGCCTCCATATCGTCAGCCGTGAAAACAAAGGCACGCTTGTCTTCACCAACATTCCGAAGATAGAAAGCAGGAGACCCGCTCCCCCCGCCGCCATAGAAAAAGTCGCTGCGACAGGACAGACGATCCGTATCACGAATGCGTGAGCGGGCGGCTGGTGATTAGTGACTAGGAATTAGTAGCTAGGGATTAGTGGCTAGGGATTAGGAATCTCAAGTGACTAGTGACTAGTGACTAGTAGCTAGGGATTAGGGATTAGGGGCTGGTGACTGAAATGCCGCTTTCGGGCATCGCCCCATATATACGCGGCGAAGCCGCCACCTTCATTCCTAATTCCTCATTCCTAATTCCTCATTCGAGCAAAGCATTCATTCACAATCAAGGGACAGCACGTCCCGCGGCTAACCCTGAACCCTGAACCCTGAACCCTGAAACTTAAACCCCAACCCATTTCCCCAAAAGGAGGATCCCATGAAAGAAATCCGTGCTCTTGTCGCCGACGACGAACTGCCGGCCCGCGGCGAGCTGACCTATGAGCTCTCGAACATCCCCGGCGTCAAAGTCATCGGTGAATGCGGAAACGGACGCGAAGTCCTCGCCTTTCTGAAAACACATCCGAATGTCGATATCCTTTTCCTCGATATCGAGATGCCTCTCATGAACGGACTCGAATGCGCGAAAGAGATCGTCCGCATGGACCTTTCCGTGAAGGTCGTCTTTGCGACAGGCTACTCGCAATTCGCCGTAAAGGCCTTCGATCTCGAAGCCTTCGACTACATTCTGAAGCCCTACGACGAAGCCCGCATCGCGCGCACCATCTCCCGCCTGGCCGACAGCCTCGCCCTGATGGAAAAGGAACGGGCGCCGGGCGAGATCGTCACCACCTCACAGAAGATCTCCCTCCAGACGCAGGGCAAGACCATCATGATCTCTCCCGCGCAGGAGATCGTCCTGATCTCTAGCGAAAAGTCAGACCGCGCTCTCTTCTATACGACGAGAGGGATCATCGAGTCGAAGATGACGCTCCGCGACATCGAGTCTCTCCTCTCCCCCCTGGGCTTCTTCCGCACGCACAAGGGCTACATCGTAAATCTTTCCATGATCCATGAGATCCAGAACCAGGACAATGGCACCCTTCTCCTGACCCTTGGCCATTACCCCAAAGAAAAAGTGCCTGTCTCCAGACACTATATCAAAGATTTCAAGAATACACTGCACCTCGTATGAAAAAAGGGGCTGTGAAGAAATGAATCCTCATTTCTTCACAGCCCCTTTTTACTT
>ERZ1026884.494-NODE-494-length-26093-cov-25.764690_pt1 | contig 26093 bp, 22 predicted proteins | sample MGYA00380172_ERZ1026884 | MGnify/ENA primary metagenome ERZ1026884 (study PRJEB33269, sample SAMEA4719808) | human gut metagenome | biome: human-associated habitat; feature: organic feature; material: feces | place: Cameroon | collected 2013-10 ... | reverse complement strand
CACCTACGATGACACCGAGAACCAATGGTTCGCCGAGCACGCCAAACTTCTTCTTTAATCCCTCTGCATCAACATCAAGCTTAGAGAAACCAGGAATCATATCCAGAAGTTTGTTTAAGATGATAGCGAATGGCATGAAACTCTGGCAGAATGGCTGCGGAATAGAGATACCATCCAAATCGTAATACTTCTGGAACTTTTCTGCAGTGAGGTCTGCACATACCAATGTTATCATATAGCAGACGATGGCAGCAAAGTATCCCCAAAGCAAACTTTCACCCATTACGAAGTAAGCCACGGCACCGATAAATGCAAAGTGCCAGTAGTTCCAAAGATCGATGTTCACCGTACGGGTGGTCTTGGTTATCAACATCAGGAAGTTTACACCCAAGCAGATTGGGATAATCAGAGCACCCACTGCTGTATTATAAGCAACGGCAGCAGCTGCAGGCCAGCCCATGTCAAACACGTTCAACTGTAGGTGATAGATGTCGGAGATAGCCTTCAACGGGTCATTGAAATTAGTAGTCAACAAAGCAGTGACCACACCCAAACCCACGAAACCCACACCTACGAAGAGTCCCGATTTCAACGCTTTTCCGAATTTCATGCCAATACATAGTCCTATAACCGTGAAGATGATAGGCATCATCACGCTTGCACCCAGACTGATGATATAGCTAAATACCTGTTCCATTATTACTTTTTGAATTTGTTAAATAGTTAAGAAAATACACCAAAAGTGCACCTCCACCTGTTTTTAGATGATTTGTTGGTTGCAAAGATACACTTTTTTCTTCATATTCAATACGTTTTGATGGAAAATATTACTTAAAAAAAATCCCATCCGAGCTTTTCGGATGGGATTTATCGATTTTTATCCGTTTTTGCACGATTTATTGACGAATTGAACGTCGTTCTTCACTTCCTAGTCCTGATAATAAACTCTCTTCACTCGGTTGCTGATGGTTGTCAGAACTTCGTAAGGAATAGTTTCCAGAATATCGCTCAGCGTCTGAACAGGAAGATGCTCTCCGAAGATTTCCACAGAATCACCTTCCTTGCAGTCGATGCCTGTCACATCTATCATCGCCACGTCCATACAGATGTTGCCTACATAATCTGCCTTCTGTCCGTTGACAAGGCAATAAGCATGTCGATTGCCGAGTCGGCGGTTCAAGCCATCGGCATAACCGATAGGAATGGCTGCAATCACACTATCCTTATCAAGAATGGTCTTGCGACTGTAACCTACACTATCTCCCGCCTTCACATGGTGCATCTGCAGGATGGTAGTCTTCAGGGTGCTCACGCAGTTGATTGTCTTATTGTTGCGGGAGTTGATTCCATAAAGTCCAAGACCTAGGCGGCACATGTCCAACTGGCGCTCCGGGAAGTGCTCGATACCTGCAGAATTACAGATATGACGCAAGATCTTATGGTCGAAGGCAGCCTGCAACTGTTTGCTTCCCTTATCGAAGAGTTCAAACTGATGGGCAGAGAAGTCATCGAAGCTGTCATCATCACTTCCCACGAAGTGAGAGAACACAGAACGAGGGATAATGGCATTCTGATGCTTCAGCTTGCCAATCAATTCCTCCATATCGTTTTCCGGATCAAAGCCCATGCGGTGCATTCCTGTATCCAGCTTGATATGAACAGGGAATCCTGTTACTCCCTCCTTCTCAGCAGCCTTAATCAGTGCATCGAGCAAACGGAATGAGTAAACCTCTGGTTCCAGGTCATAATCGAACATGGTCTTGAAGGCGGTCATCTCCGGATTCATAATCATAATATTGCTGGTGATTCCGTTCTTGCGCAGGGTTACACCTTCATCAGCAACAGCCACTGCCAGATAATCTACACGGTGATCCTGCAAAGTCTTTGCGATTTCAACAGCTCCAGCTCCATAACCGTCAGCCTTAATCATGCAGACAAGCTTTGTCTCTGGCTTCATAAAGGCACGATAGTAATTCAAGTTGGCTACCACAGCATTCAAATTCACCTCAAGAGTGGTCTCATGAACCTTCTGAACCAGCAACTCGGTCAATTGGTCAAAACCAAACTGGCGAGCGCCCTTCAGCAGAATGACCTCATCACGCAAGGAAGCAAAGACCTCGCTGGCTATGAATTCCTCTACATCCTGGAAGAAGAACTTTTCTGAAATCTGAATAATATCATGCTGCTTGCAGAGTTCAGGACCAATACCGATGAATTTCACAACTCCACGCTTGCGGGCGAGATCGCTCACTTCTTTATATAGCTCCTCCGGAGTCTGGCCGCTCTGATAGATATCGCTCAATATCAAGGTATGACGGCGTCCACGATGATCCGGACGACGATTCATGAAGTCGAGAGCAATGTCAAGCGAATTGATGTCGCTGTTGTAACTGTCGTTGATAAGAGTACATCCGTGCTGTCCCACCTTCACTTCCAGTCTCATAGCCACAGGCTCGAGTTTCGCCATACGCTTATCAATATCCTCAGCAGAGACTCCGAGCTTAGAAGCCACCACAGCGCTGATGATAGAGTTCTGGATAGAAGCATCATCGATGAATGGGATGGAGAAACTATCCACCTCACCTTTATATATATAGGTGATGACGCTCACGCTCTGCTGCTTCTCGATGCTCTTGACAAAGAAAGGAGCCTCAGGATTCTTGAGCGACCAGAAGAGTTTTTCACCTTTATAATCAGGATATTCTGCCACCACCTTGGTAATCACCTCATTATCGCCATCATAAACCACGGTATCAGCATCATGGAAGAGGATGAGCTTCTCACGGCACTTCTCCTCCAGAGAAGAGAAGTTCTCCTGATGGGCAGAACCTAGATTGGTAAGAACTGCAATGGTAGGCTGGATGATGTCGCGGAGGGCAAGCATCTCACCTGGCTGACTGATACCAGCCTCGAACACGCCCACCTGAGTCTGTTCGTTCATTAACCAGACAGACAATGGCACACCTATCTGGGAATTGTAACTTCTAGGACTGCGGGTAACGAACATACTTGGTGAGAGCAGCTGATAGAGCCACTCCTTGACCATGGTCTTGCCGTTGGAACCCGTAATCCCCACGATAGGGATATTGAATTCATCACGATGACGCTCTGCCAAGCGCTGCAAAGCCTCCAGCGTATTGACAACCTTCAGGAAGTTTGCCTCCGGATAATCAGAAGCATATCCCTTAGGAACATCAGTCACCACAAAGTTTTTCACACCTCTGCGATACAGCTCAGGTATGTAGTTGTGACCATCATTACGCTCCGACTTGAGCGCAAAGAATAGAGTTTCCTCTGGGAAACAAAGTGAACGACTATCGGTCAGGATAAAACCGATGTTGGTATCATTGTCTCCATAGCGACGCGCACCTATCAGTGTGGTTACCTTTTCAATAGTATATGTCATTGTCTTAATACTTTAATGATTCTATATTTTACAAGAGAAGATACTTCTCCTCAAATTCTCTTTTCCTTTCTTCCGTCCTGGCGATAAACTTTTTGTGTTCCTCGCTATCAGGATTGAAGGGTCTGTGTCCGAGCGCTTCCCTGATGGGTCTCCAGTCTTCCAGAAACTGTTCGGCAGCTTTGCCGAAGTAAACCGTCCGGAATTTCTCCCAGATATACTCCACAGCCTGGTCGCTCGGATGCAGCATGTCTTCCTTATAGAAGCGATAATCACGAAGTTCATCGTTCATGATTTCGTAAGCCGGGAAATAGCTCACCACTCCCGGATTCGCCTTCAACAGCTTATCAGCAGCCAAAAGGAGTGTTGCCTTCGAAAGTTGACTTCCGTGATAGCCATACTTGGCATACCGGATAGGACTCACCGTAATGATAACCTTCAAGTCACCGTCAGCAGATGAAGCTTCCTTTCTTTCTGCTTTCAGCAAATCTATCGCCTTTTGCAGATAGTCCGCACATTCATCCACGCTAAGTTCCCTTTCTTCGAAGAGACGCTGCGGGCGTTTCTGGCAGTTGTCCACTATTTCGCCCGTCTCCTTCAATATATACACATGGTTTGTCCCAAGCGTAAAGACTGCAACCCGTGGATGAACATCTAGGCTCTTCTCCACCGTATGAAGAATACTAGCCGGATTATACATCACTCCGAAAGGATTCACCGTAGCCCGGAAGCGATTCTCCAGGAATCGGCGACCCAGGTTATCGGCAAAGCAACTGCCCACAAAGAGCATTTGCTCTGCCGGCTGTATCTCAAAGTCAGCCTTAGGAATATCGATTTCTGTCCGAAACAGCATCTCTTCTACTCCTTTATTCCTTAACTACTTCAGTATTCTTCTTGCGTTTCTTGACTTCCACTCCTATACCTATTATAATAAGGAGCACAAGAACGCCATAACCTACGTATGCTACAGTCTCTGTATTTTTGAGCGACTGTGGATGGAAGTCGAGTACCACCTTATGATTACCCGGTTTCACATTGAGCGCACGGAGAATATAGTCTACTCTACCGAGTTCTACAGGCTCCCCATCTACGGTAGCAGACCAACCCGGATAGTAGATTTCAGAGAATACGATAACACCACCCTTGCTCGACTTCACCTCGTAAGTCAAGTTGTTTGGCTTATAGGCAGTCATCTTCACAACCGAAGTATCATCCTGCTTTACACTCTGATTCAGCTGCTCCTTGAACTTGGCATCAGCCACGGCTACATGACGGAGGTTCACCTTGCCCACGCCCTCGATTTCCTCGTTGGCATTGTTCACATACTTCACCTCGTCAACAAACCAGGCATTGCCGTAGGCGTATGGATTCTGAACAGGAACAGTCTGACCGCCCTGCAAAGGCATGATGAAGTACTTGGCATTCAGCATATTCAATACGGGGAAGATACTATCGCCATTCACCTTGGTCATATCACCGCCAGCCTCAGCCACAGCCTTCATTGTCTTCTGCATCTCAGGAGCGATGTGAGCATCAATCATCTCCTGATAACGGCGCAACTTAGCTGGATGATATCCACCGATACTCTTATGATAATAAGAAGTCTCGTTTTCATTGAAGGTATTCGATGCGAGATTGAGCACACGATAGTCGAGTGCCTTGTCACGGCAGATAATCTTATCGGTCTCTGTCATCTGCTGAGGAGCATCACGCTCTACCTTGTCCACGAACATATCGTCATAGAGATAACGCTTGTTTACCATCCACATATCTACGAGACAGAGCACAGCGATACCGGCAATCATGAATTCTGCACCGAGCTTCTTCATCTTATAAAGCAGCAGGAAGGCTGAACCGATAACGATAATCCAGAACGAACGCCAGCAATCAGAAGTAAAGATACCCTTGCGAATCTCTACCAGATTGCTGATAATAGGACCCTGATATTCAGCAGGCAACTGCTGCAACGCCTGAGTCTCCTGGGCTGAGACGAAATCAGGGAAGAATACGCTCGGCATGATGGCAAAGAGCAAGCAGAAACCTGCAGTCAGACCAAAGCTGGCGTATACATATTTAATTTTAGAAGTCAGCACTTCCGGTTCATCCACAATCTTCTTCAACGCCATCATCGCCAGCAGCGGAATGGTAAACTCGGCGATAACGAGGATGGAAGCCACCGTTCGGAACTTGGCATACATCGGAATATAATCCAGGAAGAAATTGGTGAACGGCATGAAGTTTCTACCCCATGCGAGCAGGATGCTCAGAATGGTGGCAGCGAGCAAAGCCCACTTCATTGGACCCTTTACGATAAACAGCCCAAGGATAAAGAGCATACATACGAATGCTCCAACATATACCGGACCGCTGGTACCAGGCTGATTACCCCAGTACTGACCCAACTGCTGATAAATCTGAACAAAGTTAGGGTCTGCCTTCTCCATTGCCTTCTCGTTTTGGGCAAGAGGCACGGAAGCACCGCCCTTGGCATCTGGAACCAGGAGCGTCCAAGTCTCGTCAATACCATAACTCCACTGAGTGATATAGTCTCTATCCAGACCGCTACTAGTCTGATTATCAGAGTTTTTCTTTACCAGTTCACTCTTTCCGCGCATGGTTTCCTGGCCATACTGCCAGGTATGATAAAGGTTGGACAGGTTGAGCGAGATACCGATGAGGGCACCCACAGCGCATACCGCTGTAGCCTTTCCAAAACGAGTCAGCTGCTTCTTCTGGATGGCTTCTACCAAGAAGGCAATCACCATGAAGAGGATGATGAAGAGGTAATAATAAGTCATCTGCACGTGGTTGGCATTCACCTCGAAAGCCGAGAAGATGGCTGTCAGGAGCAAACCTTTCAGATACTTGCCGCGATAAGCCAGCACCACACCTGCAATCATAGGAGGCAGATAAGCCAGTGCCCATACCTTCCAGATATGACCAGCTGCGATAATGATAAAGAAGTAGGACGAGAATGCCCAGATGATACTACCCAATGCCGCCAGCGATTGTCGGAAATCGAAAGCACGCAACATGATGTAGAAGCCAAGAAGATATACGAATACATACCATACATAATCTGGCAGCCACAGGTGATAAGCCTTAGTTACCTGGTCGAGCACCTTGGTACTGCCATACGAAGGCGACATCTGATAAGTTGGCATTCCGCCGAATACAGAGTTGGTCCAGCGAGTAGTCTCGCCAGTCTGCTGCTGGTAAAGTTCCTTCTCATGTCCCAGTCCCTTGCTTGCCGCAGAGTCATGACGGAACAGGATTCGTCCGTCCATGTCAGCTGGCATGAAGTAGGCGAAGGAGATTACCGCAAAAACAATTACTACCAGAATATCCAGTAGATACTTCTTCAAAAATTTCATTTTTCTATAAACGTTTATAATTTTGGGGACAAAGTTAGCACAAATCGAAGACACTACAAAATAAAAGAAGAAACTTTTTACTTTTTTTATCGAAGAAAAGTCACAATAGGGGTTTCCCCCTAACTTTTAGGGAAACTATCTTGGTTTATCTGCCGATAAGCCATACCTTTGCACCCATAAACATAAAATGAGTAAGATTATGAAAAAAATCGTATTTATCATGATGGCGATGCTGATGGCAGTCATCCCATCTACTGCACAGAATTACAAGCACAGTAAATATTATAACCAGAAAACGGGGCATCTCGACTATGGATTCAACAATAAGGGCGTCGATACCTATTACGGCATCCGCATCGGACCCGGATTCTCATACGTAACTTCAGACGACAGCCGTCTCGATGGTGGCGACTGGCAGACAGGTCTCAACGTAGGTGTTGTAGCCGGCTTCCCGCTTACCTATTCTGACCCACTCTATCTGGAGACTGGTCTCTATTATATAGAAAAAGGTGGAAAGAAATCCTTAGGCGGAGGCAAGAAGATGACCTACGACCTCAACTATCTGGAGATTCCGGTAGTAGTAAAATACAAGTATGAGATAGATGACGACTTAACCATAGAGCCGTTTGCCGGTGGATATTTTGCTGCAGGCGTGGGTGGCAAGATCAAGAACTTTGCTGAGCGCGAGGCTCAGAGTTCATTCCGAAGCGACAACTTCCGTCGTCTGGATGGCGGTCTCCGCATCGGTTGCGGTATCGGCTACGACATGTTCTATGCCGACCTCACCTACGACATCGGTCTTGCCAACATCTGCCACGATACATTTGACAAGGCACGCAACAGAGCCGTCATGCTCAATTTTGGCGTAAATTTCTAACAGAAGAAAACAACCATACGTTTTGTAGTTAAAACTTGATATACATTTCCCTGCCTATTATAAAATATAGGTGGGGAATTGTTCTTTTATGGGATTTATTTTGTAACTTTGCACCCAAATTTGAAATAAATCAGTATGAGAATAGGAATTATCGTTGCGATGGACAAAGAGTTCACGCAACTCAAGACATTATTGACAGAATCGCAGACAGAGCGAAAGAATCATAAGGACTTCGTCATCGGAAAAATCGGCGAAAACGAGGTGGTGATGCAGCAGTGCGGCATCGGAAAGGTGAACAGCGCCATCGGAGCGGTGGAAATGATTGACAACTATCACCCAGACCTCGTTATCTCTTCGGGTGTGGCTGGAGGCGCTGACATCAACCTCAACGTAACCGAAGTAGTGGTAGCTACCGACTGTGTATATCACGATGCTTACTGCGGTGATGAATGCGAGTTTGGACAGATTCTCGGTATGCCAGCCACCTTCAAGACTCCAAAGGAGTATGTGGAGAAAGCACTTGCCATCAATGAACTGCCCGACAACCAGCATCCGAAGATTCATGCCGGACAGATTGTTAGCGGTGAATGGTTTGTAGACAGCAAAGAGAAGATGCGCTCTATCCTGGAGCACTTCCCTCATGCCATGGCTGTAGATATGGAGAGCTGCTCCATTGCCCAGACCTGCCACATCTACAAGACTCCTTTCATCTCCTTCCGCATCATCAGCGATGTTCCTCTGAAGGATACCAAAGCACAGCAGTACTTCGACTTCTGGGCTAAGATGGCAGAAGGCTCATTCAATGTCACCAAGGCTTTTCTCGAAAGTCTGTAAACTATAAATTGTAAATTATAAACTATATGAATAAGATTCCAAGTTTCACAATCAATCATAACAAGTTGCTCCGCGGCATCTACGTAAGCCGCAAGGACGAGGTAGGCGGAGAAGTAATCACCACTTTCGATATCCGCATGAAGGTGCCTAACCAGGAGCCTTGTCTCCACAACGGCGCCATCCATACCATCGAGCACCTGGCTGCCACTTACCTGCGTAACGACGAGGAGTGGAAGGACCGCATCATCTATTGGGGACCAATGGGATGCCTTACCGGCAACTACCTCCTCATCAAGGGCGATCTGGAGAGCAAGGACATCGTAGAACTGATGAAGCGTACTTTCCAGTTCATTGCAGATTTCGAAGGCGAAATTCCTGGACAGGCAGCCAAGGATTGCGGCAACTATCTGCTCCACGACCTGCCTATGGCTAAGTACGAATCGAAGAAATATCTCGAAGAGGTGCTCAACTGTATCACAGAAGCTAACTTGATTTATCCTACACAGGATTAATCATATATGAACGCCCGCAACCACAAATTGCGGGCGTTTATATTTAATTAACCTGAAAAGTTTTGCAACTTTTCCGAAAACTCATATCTTTGCATAAGATTTATATATTAACGACAATCACCAATAACGACAATAACTAACAATTATCAACTTCTTTTTATGGCAAGAATAAAGTGTATCGATTTTAATACAACAACCATGAACATCAAAAAAGTTTTGTTTGGAGTGACCTTCATCATGTCTACCATGGCTGGCCACTCTCAGAGTGTATTCCAAGTAAAGCAGCAGTCGTTGCCTAATCCGGACAACGAGCCTACAGCTGTGTTCCCTGTTCCTAGCGATCGCCAGATGAAATGGCAGGAGACAGAATTCTATGCCTTCTTCCATTACGGAATGAACACCTATACCAACAGAGAATGGGGCTTGGGAAGTGAAGACGTAACCCTTTTTGCTCCTACCAAGAAGCCTAACCCTACTCAATGGCTCAAGGCTGTAAAGGCTGCTGGCATGAAGGGCGGTATCGCTGTAGTCAAGCATCATGACGGTTTCTGCCTCTGGCCTACATCTACTACTGACCATTCCATCGTCAATGCCGGCAATGAGAATGGCAAGACTACCAATATCCCCCGTGACTTCGCCAAGGCTGCCCGAAGCTTGGGAATGAAGTATGGTTTCTATGTTTCTCCATGGGACAGAAACAGCAAATACTACGGCACAGAGAAATATGTCAACGACGTTTTCCTCCGCCAGTGCGCTGAATTGGCTCAGTATGGTAAAGACCAGTTCGAAATGTGGTTCGACGGTGCCAACGGTGGCGACGGATACTACGGCGGACGCAATACCACCGTCAATGTAGACCGTTCTACCTATTATGACATTCCTAACCTCAGAGATTCCATCCACAAGGTTTGCCCAGACATCATCCTCTGGGGTGTGGGCGCTGAGTCAAGATGGATTGGTAACGAGGCAGGATGGGCTGGCGAAACAAACTGGCTCACCGACGAAAGAGGTTATGCTCCTGAAAGCAACGGTATGTATGGTACCGAAGACGGATGGCAGTGGGACCCGGGAGAGAGCGATGCCAAACTTACTGACAAGGGATGGTTCTGGCACGAGGGCGAGAAGCCTCTCTCTGTAGAGCGACTCTTCCAGATGTATCTGGAGACTGTAGGTAGAAATGCTACCTTGATTCTCAACTGCCCTCCAGACAAGAGTGGTCTGTTGCCAGAGATCGACGTTCGCGTCCTCAAGGATATGGGCAACATGATTCGTACCCGTCTGGGCAAGGACCTGGCAAAGAAGGCAAAGGTTACTGTAAGCAACACCCGAAAGGCTGGTGCCAACCGCAACTATGCAGCCAAGAACCTGACCGATAACAACAAGAATACCTATTGGGCTACTGATGATGGCGTGAAGCAGGCTACCATCACCTTCAACTGGGACAAGCCTCAGACCGTTCGCTATGTGGATATGATGGAGTACATCCGCAAGGGTCAGCGAGTAAGAAAGTTCCATATCGAAATCTCTGAAGACGGAAAGACATGGAAACCTATCGCAGAGAAGTGCACCACCACAACCATCGGATACAAGCGCATCATCCCGTTGAACGGCAGCACATCCGACAGCTACGGCAAGGGTTATCAGGTGAAAGGCCTGAAGGTTGTCATCGACGACAGCAAGGCTTGCCCATTGTTACATTCCATAAAAGTATTTTAAACTTTGACTCTACACTAAGAATATGAAGAAATTACTCATAGCATTGTGTTTGTTACCATTGGCTGCAATGGGACAAGAAATTAAGTTCGACACCCAGGATTACAAATCCGTGGGAGTTTACGACAGATGGGAGCATTCCCCATTCCGCACAGGAGAACTGGCGGGCAACTGCGAGGTTGTGGATAATCCTGACCTCACCAACAATCCCAACAAGAAGGTACTTGCCTTCCAGCGTTCACGCCTGGCATCCAACATCTTCGGTGCAAGAATAGATCTGAAGAAACCTATAGCACTGGGGCCTTCAGGAAAAGTAGTCCATGTACTTATCAACCGTCCGATGGAAGGCAGAGTGATGCTGGTAGGACTCGGAAAGAGAAGAGACAGAGCCGGACAGTCTAACGAAGTGGAGCAGTTCTGGATCAAGTCAACCACTCCTGTTCCTGCAGGACAGTGGGCTGATGCCGTTTTCCCTATCAAGAGTGCAGAAGGTGTAGACATCTATAGCCTGGTAGTGGTTCCTCATGCAGAATCACCTCACGAGATGAAGCAGGATGAAGTAGTATATATTGACGACATCAATATCCACCTGACTAACGCTCCCCGCATCACCTTGCTGAAGAGTGAAGGTACAGCCAAGAAGAAGGCTCACAGCGAGTTTGTTTCTGTAACCGAGGCTAACCGCAATGGTATGGTGACCGCAGCAGATGGAACCACCCTCAACAACCACAAGGTGGCATACGGCAAGCCATTCAAGGTAAAGATGGTTCCTGCTCCAGGATTCACCTACGGTGACTTCACCATTACCCATGGTGACCAGATAGAATCGCTCAAGAAGACAGATATTGCCAAGGATGGCACCTATACCATTCCAGCCAAATGGATGGATGGCAACGTAACCATCGAGTGCATATTTATCTCGACAAGCAAATAAACAAGGAATACAACCCAAATACGTTTTTACTCTTCACTCTTCACATTTTGCATATAACCTTCTGTGTTACTGCAAGTTGGAAGGGTGAAGAGTTGTTTTATCTCTTCACAACTCTTCACCGCTCTTCACACCAAGTGATTTTGAGCAGCTCAGAAAGGGCTTTCAGAGTCTCCTGGAATCGGAATAAGACTCAAGTAAACTTTAACAAAGCCCCACGTAAACTTTATCTAAGGCTTAAACCAAATTCAAAGAAGGCTTAAACCAAATTGGAAAAAGGCTTATTCCAGAAGCAAATGAGACTTAAAGCGAGCCTTAATAGATGGCTGAAGCAAGCCTCAATAGATGGCAAAGACAAGCCTCAATAGATGGCAAAGACAAGCCTCAATAGAAGCCATTTTCCCACTAAAGTGAAGAGTGGTGAAGAGTGGTGAAGAGTAACCATCAACTCTTCACCCTTTCAACCAACAGGAACACAGCAGGTTATCTGCGAAATGTGAAGAGTGAAGAGTAAAATCGAAGCTGGCTCTTACACACCCGATATACTGCTTTTCAATATACCACACCATGCTCTCTATTTTTCATCCCGACATATAAAAAAATATCTCGGTACGGCAATTTATTGCCCTAGAAGGGGCAATAAATTGCCGTACCGAGGCACATTTGGAAACATCGTATTATATTCTGCCAAAGTACAGACAGAATATAATATTACTCAGTCAGATTTTTATAATTCTCAGTATTACTGCATGATTATAACTTACCGTCCTACCATTTCAGTTTTCCGTATTTCTCCTTATACCACAGTTGCCAACCATTCACCAGGTTCTGCCAAACCACATAAGCACCCGGAGCTACGGCTGCAAGCGGATTCAGGAAAGTAAGGGTGAGCCAGATGCCCACAATGGTATTCTTCTGTCCCAGAGCCTGACCGGCACTGATGCTCGCATCATAATGTCTGCCCACCGCCTTACCGATGGCAAACTGGATGAGACATACAAACAGCGGAACGATGAGCAGCAAGGCAAGAATCCAGCCCGAAACCTCGGCATGGAGGATATTGCGAACCGTCTCTCCCATCAGAATCGTGAGGTTGAAGCACCACATATAGAAACCCAGATCCTTCACGCTCTTCACCTTATCCACCCACTTAGGCAGAAACTTGCGGCTCAGCAGAGCCAGAAGCAAAGGCACCACCAAGACGGTAGTCACGTTTCGGAACACCATCGCACTCATGAAAAGAAACGAAACATCTGCCCCCTTCTCCACCATCGGGAAAAGACTCGGAATGATAACCATCGTAAAGACATTGGCTATCACAGTATAAGTAGTCAACGAGCCGATGCTTCCACCCAACTTCTCCGTCACCACAGCCACGGCAGCCGCCGTAGGACAGATAAAACAGATGAAAGCACCTTCGAGCACCAGCTTGGTTTCATAATTATCTCCGAATTCGAAGATAAGCACCACCATCGCAAGAGCCAGGCTTGTTCGGATGAGCTGCAGGATAAAATGCCAAGCCTTCGGTTTCATCTCCTTGATTTCAATCTTACAGAAGGTAACATAGAGCAAGGCAAAGAGCACCCACGGCATCATATCCACCAGCTTTGGTCCCACCGCATCGCCCAAAGGTTCCAGGAAAGGAACATTGGCGAAAATCAGATAGCCCACAGCTCCCAATACCAGAGAACAGGGCAAAGAAAACTTTCTAAAGAATTTCCACAACCACATACGCATACATTAAAAAAGAATCCCCTGCAAGCAGACTGCCTAGGCAATCGGCAAGAGGGGAATTCTCACGGATCCATTTATATATAAGCTATAGCTTAATCCTTATTACTACGCTTGCGCTCCAAGTGATCGAGAATCACCTTGCGCATACGCATACTCTTAGGAGTTACCTCTACGTACTCATCCTCGCGGATATACTCCAGACACTCCTCAAGGCTCATCACGGTCTTTGGAATCACGCGAGCCTTATCATCAGAACCGGAAGCACGCACATTGGTCAGCTGCTTTGCCTTGGTCACGTTAACCACCAGGTCGTTGTCGTGAACATGCTCACCGACAACCTCACCGCCGTAAACCTCCTCACCTGGGTCGATGAAGAACTTACCGCGATCCTGCAGCTTATCAATAGCGTAAGCATAGGCAGTACCTGTCTCCAGCGCAATCATGCTACCGTTAGAACGGCGGGTAATCTCGCCCTTGTATGGCTGATACTCCTTAAAGCGGTGAGCCATAATAGCCTCACCCTGAGAAGCGGTCAACACATTAGTACGAAGACCGATGATACCACGTGAAGGAATATCGAACTCGATATCCACACGGTCGCCCATGTTCAACATAGAGGTCATATCACCCTTACGGCGGGTAACCATATCAATCATCTTAGAAGCAAACTCCTCTGGTACGTTGATGGTCAACTCCTCGATAGGCTCACACTTCACACCGTCAATCTCCTTGTAGATAACCTGTGGCTGACCTACCTGGAGCTCATAGCCCTCGCGACGCATGGTCTCGATGAGCACAGAGAGATGGAGCACACCACGGCCCGAAACAATCCACTTATCAGTGGTATCCTCGTAAGGCTGAACACGAAGAGCCAGGTTCTTCTCCAACTCCTTGTTCAGGCGCTCCTGGATATGACGTGAAGTACAGAACTTACCCTCCTTACCGAAGAAAGGAGAATCGTTGATGGTGAAGAGCATACTCATGGTAGGCTCATCCACAGCGATAGGAGGCAGTGGCTCTGGGTTCTCGTAGTCGCAGATGGTATCACCAATCTCGAACTTCTCAAGGCCGACAACGGCACAGATATCGCCAGAATCCACATGGTCTGTCTTCTTATGACCCATACCCTCGAAGGTATGGAGTTCCTTGATCTTAGTCTTCTCCTGGGTACCGTCACGATGGCAGATAGTGATGTTCATGCCATCCTTCAAAGTACCACGGTGTACACGACCTACGGCGATACGACCGGTGTAAGAGCTATAATCAAGAGATGTGATCAAGAGCTGAGGAGTACCCTCCAGCTGCTTAGGAGCAGGGATAATCTCCACAATCTTGTCGAGCAGATAATCGATGTTGTCTGTTGGCTTGTTGTAGTCATCACTCATCCAGCCATTCTTGGCAGAACCGTAAACTACAGTAAAGTCAAGCTGATCCTCAGTAGCATCGAGGTCGCACATCAGGTCGAACACCATCTCGTACACCTCTTCAGGGCGACAGTTAGGCTTATCTACCTTATTAACGACAACGATAGGCTTCAGTCCGAGCTGCAATGCCTTCTGCAGCACGAAACGGGTCTGAGGCATAGGACCCTCGAAAGCATCGACGAGGAGGAGGCAACCGTCTGCCATGTTGAGCACGCGCTCAACCTCACCACCGAAGTCAGAGTGTCCTGGAGTATCGAGAATATTAATCTTAGTACCTTTCCAATTGATAGACACATTCTTTGAGAGAATGGTTATACCACGCTCGCGCTCCAAGTCGTTGGAATCGAGCACTTCGCCGCTGTTATCCTGGCCGTCGCGGAACAGCTTACCGGCGAGCATCATCTTGTCAACCAAGGTAGTCTTACCATGGTCAACGTGTGCAATAACTGCAATGTTTCTAATGTCTTGCATTTCCTTTACCTTAAATACTTTATGAATTTGGGTGCAAAATTACAAAAAATTCCCGAAAAATTTGCATAATTCACTGAAAAGTTGTACCTTTGCACCGCATTTTAACGGAAACCACCGTGAGGAAGGTCCAAAAGATGCATACATTCATTCATAATAATTAAATTTTAAGTATCACAGCTATGTATTTAGACAAAGCAAAAAAAGAAGAGATCTTTAGCAAGTACGGAAAGTCTAACTCTGATACTGGTTCTGCTGAGAGCCAGATAGCATTGTTCTCATACCGTATTGCTCATTTGACGGAGCACGTTAAGAAGAACCGTAAAGATTATACTACAACACGTGCGTTGACACAGCTTGTAGGAAAGCGTCGTGCATTGCTCGATTACTTGTATGATCGCGACATCAATCGCTATCGTGCTATCATCAAGGCCCTCGGTCTTCGTAAGTAATCTGAAAGCAATTTGCTTTAAGACATTGAATCCCATCACTCTCAATGAGAATGATGGGATTTTTTTATTTTAGAAAAGTGCAAACGATGCAAACGGCTATATATAATAAGGAGGAAAAGTCACAACATGTTGCCCAAATTGTAGCTATCTGTTTGGGTACTCGTTGCCCACCTCGTGAGCAACGGTTGCTCGTCTCATGTTCACCGGTTCCCCATCACGTGGTCCCCGAGGAATCGCTTGAAGGGCATGGTAGCCTATTTATTGCCTTGACTTTTCCTGATTTCAGTAGACACTTTTTTACTTTATAAACTAGAAAGGTAGACACTATCAATTTCATAAAACTGAAATAGTAGGCATTCTGACTTTTGCCTATTTGAGCATGGTAAAGCCATCCAAGTATCCTATAGCATACAGGATGATAAGACTTATGAGCGAGAAACAAAAGCCCTCATAGTTTACGCCAAACGCTTCGATTGCAAGGAGTTATTTATCATCACGATGGATGAAGAAAAAGATTAACCTCGACGGCAATGTCATCCAAATTATACCACTTTGGAAAATGCTATTGAAAGGGATATAAATAGTTGAAGGGCTGCAAAGAGCCCTTCAACTATCTAATATTATTGATTATCTTTCCAAGAGCCTTTCTTTAGCACAGGACTCTTAGGCAAGAAACGCTTCGGAGGAAAACGGTTTGGATTCTCAACAGAAGCTTTGACAGTGTAATTGATATTACCTAAAGACTCCTCTGTCTTACCCTGCCCCTTAGCTTGCGAAACAGACTTAGAAGTCGCTATGTCAAATTTCACAAAGTCCTCATGAGAATATTTATATGAAGGATCAGACAAAGTCATTATGCGCTTATAAATAGCCTCACGAGAAGGAGCATTGAAAGGCGCATCATTAAATCGCATCATACTATTTTCTGTAGGACGATAGCATCCCTTACCATATAAGAATGCGCCTTCGTAACTTCCGATATTTTCAGAAGAATATCTGCTATCGTTTGTAAACGAACTCCAAATGTTTTCTGCTCCAGTGTGGTAATCTACATTAAGAGACCTGCCATACTTATGATGCGTGTCTACCGTGATTTTGTAATTATTAGGCAAGGTCATTTGCTCATTGCCAGGCTCTACATACTCATCGGCAAGGAAGGCTAAGCCGTGTCCTCCTGCCTCATGGTTAAGAACGGTGGAAACTCCATCCATGCAATATGCCACAAACGAGCCGTCTCCATACATCGAAGTATAGCTTCTACCTGTCGCTGCAGTGGCATTATATACCACTACAACCATAGCCTTGTCTGCATCATCGCCTATAGCCTTTTTGGCATACTTAAAAGCCACTTCGTCATTTTCGTCTATAGCGTACTTAGCATAAGTACTGAACACATTGTTAGGAGAGACTGCCTTAACAGCTTTAACGGTAAAGCAATTACGAAGTGACTTGTAAGGTTCTACGACAAAAAACTGTTCCATTGCTTCACGCATCTTGGTCTCATACAGCCCATCTTGATCCATTTCCTTGTCAACAAAGGCATCGCCCATGAAAACAAGGTTGATACCATTTCCCACCGTTGCCGTTTGAAGCGTCATAACCTCACCATCCTTGCTATAGTCTGAGGATGTGTAAATGCCACCATCTATCTTCTCACCAAAAAACCCTTCCATAAAAGGAATAAGGTCGGAATAGCCTAGGGAGAGTGACTGATAGACTATATCACCGTTACTATCTACCGCATAGACTGTTGGAGAGCCACCAAAAAGGTCAAAAGCCTTTACTGTATTATAATATCCATCAGAACAGTTAGACCACGTTATTCCTTCATCTTTGATATATTTAAAATGAGTTTCTTCATCAACACAAGGATTAGCCATTGGACAAAGAGTTGAAAAGCCAAGTATTTCCAAGCCTTTAGAATGCAACTGCTTATAAGCAGGAACAAGTTTCTGGATAAGAGCCTGCGAAAAAGGACACCAAGTTTCCCAATAAAGCAAAAGTGTTAATTTATTCTTGGCAAAATCAGAATTGCAATGCACATTCCCATCGAAATCTACTACTCTAAAGTCCGCCATTGGAATTTTCTTATTTTTCCAATAATCATGATAAGAGTCCATATCCTCTATCGTTTCTGAAGAAATGCAAGCAAAATTAGGCCAAAAATCACGAAAACGCTCATGTTTCTCCGCCCATTCTGGCACTTTCCACGTTTTTGTCAATTCAGCAAAGCGTAAATCTCTCCCATTAGGAGCATACGACATCAACTCTGACCATGGATGTTCGGGTAGCATGCCATCATATATTTTGCCATTCCTTCGAAAACGAAAATTCTTTATTTTTTTTAAACACTCTGGAATTTCTCCCTTTATGTCATTTTGCTCTATATCTAAAAATTCTAAGTTCTTAAGTTTTGCAAAAGCCGACATTGGTAATTCACCCACAAGATTATTTCTATCGAAATTCAGATATGTTACAGTATATCTATCACCTTTCATCCAACTTGTTCCAACATTTCCCCATTCTCCAAGAGGCAAGTTAGAACCCCAATATTCATTATTTTTCCATTTTTCTCCCCCTAAGACTTTATAGATTTCCATCAATGCCTCCCGCTCTTCATCTTCAGGAATATCCCACAACGTTGTAAGGTCCATATAAGGGTTCTTACCTACAATACTTTCCTGTAGTTGGTTGTTCTTATCCAACAAAGCTATATTCACATTGCCATTTTTTTCCAAGTTGAACTTCAGTTTTCCTGTAGTTGGAAGTTCAACGGAAATCCATTGTGGATTATTGCTGTCATCCGAATAGATAACAAAACGTTGCTGTCCTATTTTGTATTGCGCCATACCCATCGTCACAAATGCGATGAGCACCATTAATAACATACTTATTCTCTTCATGACTTCTGGATTTTAAAGGTTTTACGTTTTCCTATCTTAACAATATATACGCCCTTAGCCATCTGGGAGGTTTTAATCTCTACCTTGCCATTATCGTCAACCTTTTGGGTTGTCACTAATGTGCCACCGACATTGTATATCATCACTTGTTCTGCAACATTCAGGCCTTTAACTGTTAAACCTTCAGAAGTAGTCTCGACAAGCACATCCTTGACGGAAGGAAGGGCCACAATGCCAGTTGTTTTGTCAGCACTTACCTCAACCGTAGAAAAACCACTCATATCAGAAAGTTTCAGACAGAGCAAGACTTTACCGCCTGCAGAGATGGAGATTTCATCTTCTGTGGCAAAGTCGCAGGTCAACTCGTTTTGCAAACTCACATATATGCTTCCATCCACATGGTTAAAGCGTAAAGCCTTTACTTTTTCTTGCGCCTGTAGTGATACAAAACTCACACACGACAAGAAAAAACAAAATAAAAATCTAATCATAACTTGTAACTTTAAATATTTTAGAGTCCATGCGCCAAGCACAAGGACTCCAAAAATCATTTTTAATAATACACAATAGTTCTAGTTTCTACAGCAGGGTCACTACCAGTAGCACCATAACCAGTACGTTTTGTCCAATTGCCATGGTTGTCAATGGACGAATACTCATAGTCCATATTGGTCTCATACTGTTCTGTTTCCTCAGCCCCCATTTCGGTAAATTCACCTTTGAGATGGCGATGAGTGAGGAGTCCTTTCTTATCATATTTATAAGTATAGACATCATTTCCCTCACCAGATTCAACCTGCATTTTCTTCAAGCGACCAGTCTCGGCATCAAAAGTTAAGATATGATTATCCGCACAACCCATTTCACCCCAAACATAGGATGCAATGCGACCATTCTTATCACGCCCATATCCTTCGAGAGAACTAAGAGGTTTGCCATTGTACTTAATCCACTTACCCTGCTCGTCAAAGACAAGGTTATGAGTAGTACCATTCTCATCCTTCCACTTACAACTCTTCACATTTCCATGTAAGTCGAAGGCTGCCAAATCACCCTTACCGCCCAGAGTAGGGTCTTCCTTCTCCACTTCTTGCTCAGCATTCTGAGCTACACTGTCAGCAGAAAGAGTATCTGCTACTTGCACACTGTCATTTGCAGTCTGCTCATTCGCCTTGTTACCTGTTCCCTTGCAAGAGAACATCACTGTAGCAAAAGCTACAAAAACAAAGAATGCCGTTGTTCTAAAAAACTTTTTCATACGATAATCAACAATTGGTTAATAGACATTTACATTCACACTAACAATCTACATTTTTCTTAAATAAGACTATCAAGGCAAAGGCGAATAGGATTTCTCCTAAACGCCTATGTTCTGATTATTTTATTACATTTATATCAAAGAATCTAACCTTATCATCGGTAAGAGGATAACTATCTGAACGACATGTTATTTCTCCACTCAACACAGAAGCAGAGGCATAGAATCCTTCAACCTTACAAGTAATAGTGGCACTTTGACCAGCTTTCAAAGGCAATGTTACGTAATAATTATAGTTATCACTACCATTTAAAGAGTACGCTGTATGATTATAGCTATTACCTTGATTATCCTTAAATTGCCAAGAATTAAATGTAACATCAGCAATATCTACCGAAGAAATATTTTTCACTTTGAAAGTGAGATAACAGAAATTTGTATTATTTTCCTTTTTAAGAACACAGCTTACCTCATCAAATTGCAAACCATTATCATTAGTTTGGAATCCATAAGAAAGGACACGGTTATCAGTAACAGACAACTTGTTCAAAGCAACTTCTCCAGAAAAGTCTAATTCTGTAGCTTTGGCTAAGAATGTAACATTCACTCGTTTAGAAGAGTTCGTCTTATCATAGTCAGGAACCATGAAACATCCTGTTATCGTCTCCTTTTTCTTGATAGACACATTCTTGTAATAATTAGTGAATCCATCATTTACGGCAACGTCCGCAGAACTATAATGATTACCAAGATCATCGTCAGCTTTAACAGTATTCAACTCCACATTCTGCAAATCCTTACCACTGATATTCTTCAGCGTAAAGTCAATGCGAAGTTTACTACCAACACGCTCACAACTAGTTACTCTCATATCAAAGTAATCAGAAAACTCTGGCTCTTTGTCACCAGTTAGTTCGTCACAAGATGCAAAAGCCAATACAGCCAAAAGCATCAACATCAAATACTTGAATTGTTTCATACGTAAATAATTTACATCATTTTCCTCACTTGGCTCCACAGCGAAGAACTTAAAAATAAGATATTATAATTAAACGACAAGAGAGCCTTCCATACCAAAACACCCCTTGTATGGAACTGTCGTTTATACTTTTTGCAGCATCCCCATAATATTATTTTATTAAGACCATTAATAACTATATCGAATTAGGTTTTAAGGTTGCTTTATAACACTATCACAATTGAAAGGCAATAGTCATTTTACTATGATAGAAAAAGGCTGTCACCCTTCAATTTATTACTTTGAAGGATAATAAGTAATAGTCCTTGTCTCTACCCAAGAAGAACCGTTAATTCTCTTTGCAAGTCTCTTCGTCCAATTACCTTTAGCGTCCTTAGCTTGAACGGTATAAGTAACTTTTATGGTAGAAGTTTTTTCCGTATCATAATTCTCTATTTTAGAACTGGTAGAGTTAACGTAGCCATCTAAATCATAAGCAAATGTGGTCTCTATCAGCATACCACCATCCTCATAAGTATGCTTTGCCAATTTACCTTTGGCATTGTAAACAAAGGTATCTTCTCCACTACCTGGAGTATAATAGGCAGTATAAAGTTCTCCACTAGTAATGCGCCCTTTTGCATCCCTAGAACATTCTGAATAAAGAGCATTACCACCCATTTTAACAAAAGTACCTCCATTCCACTTTAAGCAACGTCCATTCTGAGCAAAAACAACCACCTCCTTGTTGTTATCTTTAGAAAATCCCTTATAGATACAACCAGCCTTATGATTTACCCAAGTACACTGCTTTACTTTCCCTTTCAAGTCAAAAGCTGTCAAATCACCTTGTGCCTTTACCAAACTTGGCATCATCATCAAGAAAAATGCCAACATTAAACGAACTATATTTTTCATTATTTCTTATGTTTTAAATGTCTTTACTTGAAGTTGATATTACGCATCTCAATATAGTATTTATCAAAGCAAATCTTGATATAGCTAAAGCCATCGACATTCGTTGGAACATTAGAGATGGCAATAGTTGCCTTGACAGGAATCTCTGGCTGCATAGTTCGATTGGCAATAGTAACTTTTGGCGTATAAGTATTACCATCTGCATCGTACGCAGCATGCTTACCATAGTTAAAGTCTATCTCTTGTTCCGAGTTTGTCAAGTTCTTTAATACCACATTGACATTTACCGTATTGCCAACACGAGTACAATTATTGTATTGAACATACAATGTTGGAAGAGAACAATAGATATTGCTGAAGTTCGTGTTCTTTGCCAATGTGACAGGGAGATTTCTTGCCTCAAACTTCAATATATTATGAACTCCGGCATGCTGTGGTGTATTGAAAACAAACTTGAATACAGGAATTGTGGTATATTTCTTATCGTAATTTAAAATCTTGAAATATCCTTTCACAGGTACACCAGCTGGCAAAACTCTCTCTGAAGACCAAGTACCACTACTTAGATGACACTCCAATCTATGACTTGCGCCATCAGGATCCACAGCACCAGGATCTCCTACCACATTATCAGTTGACACCTGAACCTCTGACGAATTGTTGTTCGTCATCAACACACGAACAATTACATCATCTCCCCAATGCTCACAGCCTGTTATTTTCACGCTGATGCCATCAAACGTAAAGACTGAGCCTACTCCAGTCTTTGAAGGCACAGATGATTGATTTGAGTTTGTAGAACTTGACAAACTACTGGATGTAGTACTATTGCTAGTATCTACAGAATTAAGCACTTTCTCCGCCGCCTTACCTAACTTTTTCCAAAATCCCTGGGCTGCAACATCTTGTACACTCATAAAAGCCAAAAACATCGTTAAGGCTACCATCAAAATCTTTTTCATATCTTACTTTTTATTGATTAAACCATTGTTAATGGATTAAAATCCCATCTCTATAAAATTTAGTATCAATCAATTACATGAAAGATTATTCATAATAACTAAACTCTCGATAATCTTCCCAGTCTCGTCCATCACTACTTTTACCTTCACGTTTCGTCCAGTTTCCATGTTCATCGAAACTTACATATTTATAAGTTGTTGTTGTATTGACAGGTGTAGGTTCATCAGCTCCTATCTCTTGAAGGTAACCCTTACAAACCTCCTTAATAACATAGCCCTTATCATCATAAGTATAAGTAACGGTATCTTCTCCACCACCAGAGCGTACCACCTTAGCAACCCTACCACTTTGACTATCATAAGTAATGGTCAGTTCTATCATATCATCAAATTCACCTATCACATAATGAACAATGCGATTTTGAGAGTCACGTTTTATCTCCGAGTAAGCATCTCCCAGTTTTGTATCGCCTTCAGTTTCCCATTTGCCTTTTTCACTGAAAGTATAGAGCAAATTATTTTCGTTCATGCTTTTCACCTTTCCACGCAAACCGAAGTAAGCCAAATCGACAGCACCTGGTTTTGAGAAGTCTTCACCAGCTTTATCTTCCTCAGCTTCCAATTTAGAAGTTTCTTTTTCCTCATCATCCAAATCAATATGCCCAATGATTTTTTCAGTTTCCAATTCCTTAGCTATTGCTTTCATGGAATAGCCTAAGCGTAAAACACAATCTGCCATTTCTTCTTTGCCTCCTGGGATCAACAATTTCTTTGCCTTATCCAACATAAAGAAAGATAATTTGGACAGGTCTATAGTTTCTTTATTTTTAAAGTCAATACTCATTCCTAATGGAATCACCACTGCTGTACCTTTTTTCACGTTCATATACAGTCCGATTGTAGCTCCAACGATAGAATCATTCTCGTCTAAAAAGAAAAATAAATTGCCTCCATCTCTTGGGCTCTCATCATAATGAACTGTCATTGTTGGCTCTCCGGATATGCCTTTTTCAAAATTTATCTTCAGTTTTCCTGCCTCAACACGAATCGGTGCGACAAGCTTATCAGTATGATTCACCACAGGAATTGTATCTTTCACCAATTGTGAGCACAAATCATTTATCTTAGATTCTGGCAAGATTTCAGCCAATTGTTTGGCATACTTACCAACAATCTCTGCTTGCTTGGCTTTATTATCTTCAAACTCCAAATCCTCAGCACATTTCTCCTTCAGCTCTACGTACTTCAACAGATAGTTAGGTAATTCACCATAAATTCCCTCTCCTGTCATTTTTGCAGAACCTCCGCTACAAGAAGCCAATACCAAGACTAACATGGAAAAGACAACTGTCTTAACCATAGATAACAACACATTTTTTCTCATCATGTAATTAATAAAGTTAAATTCTACATCAATTTATTATTTTTTCTCCAACATCCCTTTCGGGATATAAGCCGTAAAAATAGTCCCCACTCCCTTGATGACAATACCAATTCTCGACTGTCCCTTTATACGGCAGACAAAACCTTCCAATCCAGCAAACTTGCCATCCACGATTTTAACAACATCATTCATTTCAAATTTCATGTCATCGTCAGCTATAAACAGCTTGTTTTCATCATCTATAGCATGCCATTTGATAAAACTATCCATCTGCTTTTGCGGGATAATTAAGGGTTTGATTCCTTTACCTATTTTTACCCCCCCGAATTGATATGCGGTACATAATAATGATGAAAGAAATCAAGATTACCCTTGCCTATATACTTTTTCATTTCTTTCTCCGTACTCTTCACAAACAAGAAATTTGGGATCAAGGAAACTTGTCGATATATTCGTCTCCCTTTATAAAGGTAACATTTTTCTTGCAAAGGCAAGAACACCTCTATTCCTTTTGTTTCCAGATAATCCTTTGCTTTCTTTTCCTGTCCATACGCAGCTCGCATCAAAAACCAAACCGCCTCTTCCACTTGTTCAGCAGAAGAGGCGGTTGTCATATCGTTTTTATCTGAAAATTCATTATCATTTTCCTCACATCCAGCACCTGGGTTTAAAGCAAAGTCGGGGGTCACCCCATCTTGTATATTACAGGGAGACACGGCGTTTCCACGCACGCCCAAATTAGGAGAAATATCTCCTGTATTTCGTCCTTTAAACAAAGCGACAGAATGTTTTCATTAATAATACATTTGCAAATGTATAATAAAAAAATGAAAGTTCCAAATTTTTATATAATTATTTTTATTTTTTCTTAATCCAGCCTTTTAAAACGGTCGTCAAACAAAAACATTATTCGACAAAAAACAAATGCCAGAAGTTTTATTTTGCAACGAAGCATACGCATCAAAGGCATAAACTTCATGCTTACAAAATCTCCCTCAAAGGGATCATGACAAACTCTCGCTCCTCCATCAAAGGATGGGGAATAACGAGATCTGGTTCATTCACTTTTAAATCATCATATATCAAAATGTCAATATCAATAATACGATCATGGTATTCACCATCCACCGACTTACCTACCCTGCCCATCTCGCACTCTATCTTCTGCGTAGCCCATACCGTATTGCTCATTTGACGGAGCACGTTAAGAAGAACCGTAAAGATTATACTACAACACGTGCGTTGACACAGCTTGTAGGAAAGCGTCGTGCATTGCTCGATTACTTGTATGATCGCGACATCAATCGCTATCGTGCTATCATCAAGGCCCTCGGTCTTCGTAAGTAATCAGCGTAAAGCAGACACATTGCTTAACAGAACAAAAATCCCATCGCTCGCAAGAACGATGGGATTTTCTTTTTTCTCAGTTTAACACCAGAAAGCTTTCTCTCAACGGAGAGAAAGCTTTCTGGTTATTGTAGCTTGGGTATCCTGCATAGATACCTTAATAATATATACTTCCTGAGGAGAAGCCGTGGAGATTACAGGAATGCTGACAGATGCTGCACCTTCAGCCTTTCCCGTAGCCACCAGTCTTCCATCAAGGGTATAAACCTCCACCTTATTTAATAGAGGCCCCCCAACCTTGGATACTACTATCAATCCCCTGGCAGGAGAATAGATCTTCACGTCACTCTCGCCCATCTCGGCATTTTCAATACCTGTAGTACTGCGAGTCTGGGTCAGGAAGTATCTGCCGTGTTCGTTTGCCTGCACCTTCACTTCCTCGCCATCTTTTATCTCCTGATACTTTCGGGTGGCAGCATCATAGAGGTAAAGAGGTGAAGAGAGACGATTGACGCCTTCTATCTTCAACTCTACGGAAGAAGCACCAACCACTCCTAATGGCATCCAATTGATATTCGGCAGAGAGTTCAGCGCCACAGCCTCATCGCCTGCCACCGTATAAACCACCGGAACTTCCTTCA
>ERZ1026884.490-NODE-490-length-26220-cov-12.278349_pt1 | contig 26220 bp, 18 predicted proteins | sample MGYA00380172_ERZ1026884 | MGnify/ENA primary metagenome ERZ1026884 (study PRJEB33269, sample SAMEA4719808) | human gut metagenome | biome: human-associated habitat; feature: organic feature; material: feces | place: Cameroon | collected 2013-10 ... | reverse complement strand
CGCTTCGCGATGCAAGAATCCACAGAAATGATTGCTTGCGCCACCATAGGCAGCGGACCATGCTTAACCTCGGCGACGTTACACAAGCAATCAATTCTGTGCCTTCTGTCGTATGACGCGCAGAGTCTATACGCTCTGTGGATTCCAAAACCTTAGGCCCTAGGCTTCTGTGTGGTCTGTGCGTTCTGTGGGAACTACAAGCAAAGGAGACACAAGTACAAGAGCCTCTCCCCGATAAAACTGCAATTTACAATTCTATCACTCCAAATATCGGATGAACCAAATAATTTCGCTATACTGATAACCGAAGGTTTTCGTTAAGCCAGATGAGCAGAGCTAAGTTTACTTAAGCTCTGCCATGGCGAGAAAACGTGCCATGAAATGGAACGAACTACACCTTAGACCGAGGGTTGAGTAGATTACAGATGACAATGTAGAGTCTAATTGAGGAAATGAATATAGATTCATCTGATTCATCTGATAATCAGATAAATCAGAAAAATCCTTATTCGAAAAAACAAGCTGAAATGAATAGAGATTCATCTGATTCTTCTGATAATCAGATAAATCAGAAAAATCCTTATTCGAAAAAACAAGCTGAAATGAATAGAGATTCATCTGATAATCAGTTAAAACAGAAAAATCCGTATTCGGAAAATCAAGAGGGAATGAATAGAGATTCATCTGATAATCAGATAAATCAGAAAAATCCGTATTCGGAAAAATTGCTCCATTACCCGAAAATATTCCTACCAAAGGAGTGAGTTTCTCAGATTTAATTTGTATCTTCGCCATGCCATATTAGAGTTTTGCTTGTTTATTTTTGCAACACTAAGATAAGTGAAATTTCTGACATGGCAAAATCCTGGGCGCTCGGCTCTGTTGCTTGGCTTGTCCAAAAACTTTTTGTTGCTCAGGTGCTTAAAAAGTTTAATTTATAATAGTGTTGCGGAATTAAGGATGACCATAAAAGACAAATTACAAAATTTGGTGTCAAGATACCAAAAAGCGAAAGATAGTGGACAGCTTCAAGGAGCATCAGAGGCAACAATGAGAACGTGGATAGATGAATTGTTGTCTCTGTTTGGTTGGAATGTACAAAACACTCATCAAGTTTTGACAGAGCACACTTTAGGCAAAGCAGAAAAGGAAAAGCTCCAAGAAATAGGCTCAACGAATACACGACCAGACTATACTTTGGTTAATGGTACGGTAAAATTATCTTTTGTAGATGCTAAAAGTCTTGCGGTAAATATTGCAGAAGATAAAGATGCTGCATTTCAGATAAGGTCTTATGGGTGGTCAATAAGTGCCCCTTTCTCTATTGTAACAAATTTTGAACAGTTGGCAATATACGACTGTTCTGCCATGCCGTATGTCAATGACGACGCTAACGTCGCAAGAAAATATATTTTCACATATAATCAGTATGTTGACAACTTTGATGTACTTGAAACCTTTTTATTTAAAGCGAATGTTATATCAAGAAATGTAAAATTCGTAAATAAGAAAGGAAATACGTTGGATGAAAAGTTTGCTAAATTGTTGGGACAATTTCGCAAGAGTTTAGCTAAAGCAATTATTGCAGCAAACCATATAGAATCTACAGACACTCTTAGCTTCTATGTGCAGACAATCATTGACCGAATTTTGTTCATCCGAGTATGTGAAGCAAGAGGATTGGAGGAACAGGGGTTGCTGTATAAGATTGCCAAAACAAACTTTTGGGATGAATTCAAAGCAAGTTCGTATGCAGACTTTTATGACCACTATGATGGCCCAATGTTCAAGAAGATACAACCTTTGCAACGCCTGGCAATAGACAATGAAGTCCTTGTCGATTTTGTAAGGACATTATATTACCCATCACCATATAGGTTTGATGTAATACCACTCAAGTCATTAAGCGATATGTACGATTTGTTTCTTGGCTATCAGCTTGTTGTCAATGACGGTGATGTGTCTGATGAACTAAAATCGGAATTCAAGAAAAGTAATGGAGCAGTAACAACTCCAGAAAAACTGGTAAGTCAGGTTATAGGTTTAACGATGCCTGACACATATATGAAAAACCTTGGAATTGACGAGTTGCTAAATCTTAAAATAGCAGACATCGCGTGTGGCAGTGGAGTGTTCTTGGCTGGCGTTTATGACTATATGGCAAAAACCCTGGAAGAAAAAATAAACGAAGGCTGTGATATACAAAGTGATTATTGCGTTAATATTAATGGCAAAAAGAAATTGACGATAAAAGGTCGGAAGGCTATTGTCAACAACTGTCTATATGGAGTGGACATTAATCCCGAGGCAGTGGAGGTTGCAAAACTTTCATTGTCACTAAAGATTGTAGACGATTATGCTCCGAAAGACTTTGATGCCGTAGGAATTCTTGGCTCGCAGATATTGAAAGGGGTTGGAAGCAATATAAAGTGTGGCAATTCCTTAGTTGCAGCAGATATAGAGACGATATGCCCTGGAATTTCTAAAAACTTAGGCGAATTGCAAATGACAAACGCATTTGATTGGGAAACTTCGTACCCAAAAGTGTTCGAACATGGAGGCTTTGACTGTATTGTTGGCAATCCGCCTTATGTGGAAGTTAAGAATTATAATGTGGCATTGCCTTCAATGGCTTCATACATAAAGAAAACATACCGTTCAAGTAGAAACGGGAAGATAGACTTAGCCATACCTTTTATAGAGAAAGGCATAAATCTCTTAAACAACAAAGGTCGCTTGGGATACATAATTCAAAAACGTTTTTTCAAGGATTTATACGGAAAAGGCATACGCCAGTTCTTAACTGATGCGGACAATTTTATGGTAAATGGAGTCTATGACTATGATGAAAACAACTTGTTTGCAGGAAGAATTACTTATGTAGCCATTCTTGTATGTGACAGAAACACAAAGAACAATGAACATTTGTGGTATATGAATTCTGTACATACGGAGAGGAATCGGTTGATGCCTGCAAATATGTTGACTGAAATGCCTTGGAATTTTGATACCTATCAGATGAATTGTCTCAGAACGAGGTTGAGGCAAGGACTTGGTACATTGAAAGATATCTGTAATGTGAAAGTCGGTGTGCAAGTATTATGGAATGATGCTTTCCAAATAGTCGTAGATGAAATTTCCGATGGACTAATAAAAGGACATTCCAAAATAGATGAAAATGTAGTCATAGAATACGACGCCTGTAAGCCACTTCTGTGTAATGAGCAATTTGCTCCACTCACCAAACGCGAATATACTACATTCGCTCTTTTCCCATATTCTGTAACAGACAATGGGGAAGTAAAAGAAATTGAGTTTTCAGAATTCGCAAGGTTATACCCAAAGGCTGGTGCTTATCTGAACAAGCATAAGGAAACTATATGTAAAAACGTTCAGACCTTGCCACAAAAGAATGATGCGTATAATTCTGATGAACATTGGCATCTGTATACGAGAGCTAACAATCATGGTGCAGTATATCCTAAAATATGCGTACCTATGACTGCGCAATATCCGCAAGCATCAGTTATATTGGATAAGTATGTATATTGCGACAATGCAAATATGTTCTTTATTCAAATAGAGAATCCAAACGAAACACGCCTGTATGCACTTGCTGCTATTATCAGTTCAACCATATTCAATACGTTGGCTCGAACTTTGGCTAACCCACAGAGTGGAGGATATTACAAGTTTAACAAGCAGTTCCTCGATCATGTTCCTGTTCCATGCAAGGCTTTTGAAAAATGTGGAAAGAACATTGTCAAACTTGCTTCTATTGCGAAGCGTATAGAGCAAATCAATGAGCAACTGAAGAAAAGTGCAGGTTTACAAACATCAGGATTAGAATTGTCGCTAAAAGAACTTTGGCAACAACTTGATGATACATGTTTGAAACTCTATGGCATAAAAAGCAAAGAAGATAAAGCCATTTTGTATTCCGTATTACGAAAAGACCGCAACCCATATGGACAAGAGAATTAATTTACTGATAAAGAAATACTCGGATGACGAACTTGCATTAGACAAACTCGTTGTTTCCGCATACGTTAGAGCAAACAATTTGACCATTCCTGATGGCTTTTTGGCCTCATACATAGTAAATGCACAAGAAACACTAAACGAGGATGTTGACATTTTGAGCCAAGGTTGTACGATAGAAGATGTCATAGGCATCTTTGAACTTGCCATATCAGAATCAGAGAAAACAACAAATGGGGCTGTGTACACACCTAAGTTTATTCGCGATTATGTTGTAAAGCAAGTTCTTGAATCTACAAAGAAACCCGTTGAAAAATGCCTGTGTGCCGATGTCTCTTGTGGATGCGGAGCATTTTTATACACCTTAATGGAACAAATCCATACTAAGACAAATTTTTCATATAAGAGTATAATACATCATCTCTATGGAATAGACATAAGCAAGGCAAGTATAGGAAGAGCCAAGATTTTATTGTCTCTTGTTGCTCTACAAAACGGTGAGGTCCTAAGCGAAGACGATTTCAACTTGTTTTGTGGTGACACATTGGCGTATAACTTTAAGTCATGGAATGATGTACAATCCAATAATGGACTTGACATAATTATTGGCAATCCACCATATGTAAGGTCTAAGCATATAAGCAATGAAAGCAAACAATATTTGTCATTGTGGAATACGTCTAAGGGCGGAAACGCTGATTTGTACATACCATTCTTTGAAATAGGTATGTCACTTCTCAATGATGAAGGGTTGTTGGGGTATATAACGGTAAATACTTTTTTTAAGAGTGTAAATGCAAGGTCTTTGCGTAAATATATAAGCGAAAATAAACTATCCCTCAGATTGATAGACTTTGGCGAACAACTGGTTTTCAAAAAGAAATTGGCATATACATGCTTGGCATTCATGTCGAAAATCTATAGTGAATCAATTCATTACACAAAGGCTTGTGTTGAAGATGTGCAACAGTTGAAAGAGTTTGAATATAGTAGTATTGACTATGCTATTCTAGATAACGTGAAAGGATGGAATCTCAATAAAAAAGAAATCTTAAGGAATATACATTTGATAGAAAATGCAGGAGAACATCTTGGAAATAAATATGTAATTAAGAATGGTATTGCAACATTGGCAAATGACGTTTTCATCTTTAAGCCGTTAAAGACTGATGCTGCATATTATTATATTTTGAAGAATGGAACAGAATACAAAATAGAAAAGAGCGTATGCAGGGACATTATTAAACCTAACATTCTCAAGGAGGAGACTGATATTCCAAAGAAAGAGGAAAAAATAATATATCCCTATGATTCCGATAACAATGTAATAAATGAAGATAGTTTCATAAACCAATATCCTTACACATACAAGTATTTGTGTTCATTCCGTGACATACTTGATGCTCGTGACAAAGGAGAGGGTGACTATGGCGCATGGTATGCTTTTGGACGTACACAAGCTATAGCAGACAAGGGTCGCAAACTTCTGTTCCCATATATGAGCGATGTACCACATTTTGTCTATGCCCCACAAAAAAATATGATGATATATTGTGGTTATGCTATCTATAATGAGTCTGAATTGGAATTGTTGTTTCTAAAGAGAGTATTGGAGTCAAGTGTGTTCGACTATTATATGAGGAACACAAGTAAACCATACTCTACAGGCTATTATTCTTATGCAAAAAATTATGTAAAAAACTTTGGACTCTATCCTTTTACGGAAGAACAAAAGAAATATATAATGTCACTTCAAACAAGGGCAGAAATAAATGAATATATAAAGAATGCCTATGGAGTGGTCATATAATAAAGAACCCTTCAAAGGCAATCTTGTCAAATAGTAATTTGTAAATAATGGATATATGAAAGTAAAGAATTTTGCAACAAAAATTAAAGGATTTCTCTTTGCCGTACGACACAGAGAAATCCTAATGACCGATTTGGGTTAAATAGGCCTTTATCTTAATATTTAAGTCGTAGCGAAATCATAAACTCACGACCACGCAGCGGTACGCGGTAGTATTGGAAATTGGCTCTTTGATAAAGCGAAACTTCGTAGTCTTTGCGGTTAAACAGATTGTTGATATTTGCGCTTGCAGACCAGCGAGAGTTGAAATCGTAGCGCATACCGGCATTCAAAAAACTGTTAACAGAGTAATGGTTATGGACTATTTCGAAGACCGATTGCGAAAAGTCGGCATACAGCCGGAGTTTACTGATAGGATAGAAATCCATTGTTAAGGAATAATAGGCATTTTTCAGCAGATTGTCAGTTACGGAGAAGGCATCTGGCTTTTTCCAACTGATATTTCCTGCCATGGTGAGTTTGGGCTGGAACCATGTCAGTCCGTTCCATTGCACCGTGACTGAAGCATGCAAGGCATGATAGCGCAGATAATCTTCCACCTCGTTTTGAGACACAAACTCCTTATTATATGAATAATTGGTCTGTCCGCTCAAATTGATGTGGGCATCGCGAAAGTTCTTACGACATGATAGTGCCATGCTCCATGTAGTTTTCGTGCGGTCGTTCCACACTGGAACAAAGAGCGTATAATCGGGCATATAAATACTTTTGAGATAATGGTCGGAAGTACTGCGCGTCCAGCCGACATAAACATTCCACGAAAAGAGCGTGATGGTGTTCAGATACGACAGACGGAGATTCGCCAACGCGACACGCTGCACCGAAAGGCTGTCAATGCCTGTCGTAAATGTACGATAGTTGTTCATCATCGTTCCATTGAACCAAGGATCGGCGTTTGAAGCATTTTGGTTATAGGCTACCGAGGTTTCCATTCGCAATAGATAACTAATTTGTTGAGTGAAATCGAGCGAAGGAGAGAAAAGAACTTTTTGGTCTTTTTCTTTTCGCCAGCCACAGCGGTAAATGGTATATTCCACAGGAAGAAGTAGTTCGACGTTTCCACCGCTCCACTGAATTTGATACGATGGTTCGAGTGTGTGCAGCCAATAGGACGAAGTAGCCGTCTGTTTGGTATCGTGTAGTCGGTTGTGCTTGTATTCTATAATGTAACCCAACGTCAAGGGATTGCCCGCTATATCGAAAGCCGTGGAAAGCCGGTGGCGCATAAACCAATGATTCAGATAATAGCTCTGCCGTTTGTATTCGTTATCTGCTGTCCAATAATCAGAAAGTCGCTCGCGCGTCTGATAGGTACGCACAATGGAAGCCAAACTATAGACACGACTTGGAGTGGTCAGGTTGACATTGGCGACATTCTGAATAAAATAAGGTTTGCGATGTATGTCCTCTCCCAAAGAGCCTAAATTGGTTACATTTTGATTATAGGAGCTGACATCCTGCCATTGCCCCGAAAGAATGTTCTCCACGTACACCTTCTTGCCATTCAATTCGTAACGCACCTGTCCTTTTACTACATCTTCACAGCTCTTTTGCCTATTGTTTTCGTAAATACTGATTGTGTCGGCCGCATAATACTCGCATCGGGTGCTATCCTCACGGTTTTCTCCTTCGTGGTTGTAAAGCAGATTGAAACGTAAAGTGGAATAAGGAGTGAAAGCGTGCATATAATTCAGTCCGGCAAAATAGGAACGGTTGTTCAAGTAATAAATAGGTGAAATGGGTGGACGGCGGGTTGTAGTAGAATAGAGGAAAGGAGCAGGCAATTGCTCTTGTGCATAAATGCCCGTAAAGTTCGACATGCCATTTTGCAAGCTGCGCAATGAGGCACCTCTGTTGTTTAAGGCTCCGGTAAATAATACTTGATTCTTCTTTGCCACTTGAATCCCTGTCAGACTACCGTCCCATATAGCAGGCGTTCCTCCGGCTCCCACTTCTGCGTCACCAAAAGGACGCATTTTATAGTTCTTTTTTAACCTTATATTGAGTGTCGCATGATTACTATGAATTTTTCCTTCCAAGGCACGGATGGGCTGATTATTTTCCATAACCTGAATCGTAGATACGGCCTCAGCTGGCATATTCTGAGTGGCTTGGTTATATTGATCACCCATAAGGTCTAATCCCTCAATGTTCAGTTTATTGATGCTGCTACCCTGATACAGAATTTGTCCTGAAGTCGTCACTTCAATACCCGGCATGCGTTTTAGCACATCCTCAATGCTATAGTCCTCTTTCTGACGAAAAGACTCTACATAATAGTCAAGCGTATCTTTTTTACGAGTTATAGGGGCCTCTTTCACTACAACTTCATCAAGCTCATAAGGCTTTTTTTCTAACTGAACGGTATATTGATATTTATCCTTTTGAACTGAAATAATTTGTGTGGCATAGCCCATTTTCGAGAATGTCAGTTTATTTACATTCTTCTTGTATTGCAAATGAAATTGTCCGTTGCTTTGGGTGATACCATAAGCCAGTAAAGAATCCGTGGCACTTAATGCCTTACATAATACATTAGCAATGCCGATGCCTTCTGTATTCGTAACAATACCCTTAAAAACGACTTCTGTTTCCTGCGCCCATACAGACAAAGGAAACAGAAATAGCATAAATAATATTTTAAAATTCTTTACCATTGTAATTCAAGCATATTACTGGGACGTTTCGGGTTGTTTGCTTCCGGAGTAACCATTTGGCCATTCTTTTCGACCCTTACCTTGTAAATCTCAATACTCAGATTATCAAAATCCTCAATATCATTCCGATAACCGGTCAGGGCATTCTCGCGTGTGGTTACAATCAAATCTTTGATATACCTTTTTTTATAAAGATACATGTCACTGTATTGAGGCATCTTTCCGACCCCGTTATTTGTAAAAATCCAGTTGCGACCTTCATCATGGATTTCCATGATCAGCCCAGGCAATCCTGTAAAAAGATAAGGTCCGTAAGGAAGTGCTATCGTTTCGGTGTACCATGCAATATAATTTCGACCGGCAAAAGAACAAGTGGCCTTTTTACAAGCTCTTTGATTTATTATAGAGTCCCCGGATACCAATTGCCAGTCCATTTGAGGCGTTGGGTAAGTGTACTCGTAGCTTCGCAATACATCGTAAGTCTGCACCGTGGTTTTTTGTTCTTCTAAATCAGTTAGCGTAACAAAGAAAAAAGTCCATTTTTTAATAGCTTGCATCCATTCTTCACGAGCCTTTTGGTCCTTTTTATTTTGTTTGCTACTGGCTAAATAGTCATTTATTGAATCGAATGCCAATCGATTATAATCACTAAAAAGTAAGTGCTTATCTGAAACCATCAATACTGTTTGCGCTTCAGTATAATCATCCAACTTGGTAGAATCTTTGCGGAACTTTAATTCATAAAATACTCCCAACTTGGCATGATCAACAACACTCCTCTTTGATTTCTCATAAAAATCGCCACTCTCACTATATAGCCTTTGAGCCTTAATCGTGGTCGAACATAATAATATCGTAATAAATAAAACAAGGAATCTCATTCTATTATTAATTATAATTTTAATGAATTATTTTTGCAAAATTAGTATATTTCTCTTAAAACGCCAACTATTCATATCTTATATTTTATAGATGAACACAAAACGTTCCATAAAAACATCTGATAACCTGAGTTCGGGATAAGAAAGCCTTGCTCTAATTGGCTTAATAAGGCGTAGATAATAAATATATTCGATTTTTGCTTAGAGGTTAATGTATTTCTGCTTAGAGGCTAATGTATCTTTGCTTAGAGGCAAATGTATCTATGCTTGCTATCAAATGAATCTTTGCTTGCTATCAAATGAATCTATGCTTGCTATCAAATGAACCTTTGCTTGCTGTAAAATGAAAATATGGTTGCATTCAAAGGCATTTTAAAATAAATCCCCACTACCAGTCTCTTGCTTGAGATAAGCTGGTAGTGGGGATTGCTTTTCTTATTCATTTATTGTGCCGCATTTCTTGCATATTCCCTTTTTCTTCATCTTGGCGCCACACTTGCCGCAAGAATACTTGTAATAGTTATTGTGTACATAATGCTTAATGGCATAAACAAAATAGGCAATAAGCAGCAAGTAGCCTATATAATATAAGGTGGTTATGCTGTAGATGATGTAATTGCCTGCGCAAACGGCTCCCAAGCCACATAGATAGAGTGTGGCATGCGATGCTGACAGTTTATGAAGCACATCGTCCACGGTGGCTATCATTATTATTACTATCGACCATACCGAAATGAGAAATACTGATATAATCGTTGGCACAGCAAACGGATTAAGCGAGGGATGATAGTAGAAGTGTCGCCATGTTTCGGGTGCAAACATCTGTATACTCGAATAGAATGTTGCTGCTGTGGCCACGGTTAGGGCAAGCAGAGTGGGGTAGAACGAGTCTATATCGTTGAAATGTACCGCCTTTACATGTTTCTGCCTTATGCTGTGTACCAGGTAGCTCATAGCTATTACGCTTATGATGATAAGGAACACAAGCAAATGGGTGTCTGAGAAGGTGGAGATAAACTGCGATATGGGATCGTCGGGCACGACATTTGGCAAAAGCTTGCTTTCGTGTATCCATCCGAAGGTATATTGGTCGCGCGCCAGTTGCACCCAAACCGAATCTACCGGATCGTTCTTTAGCAAACGTATGTCTACAACTACAAGTCGATTGCCTTTCTTTACAAAGAAGGAGTCGGTAGGCAGACCGTTCAGCAATTCTTCGGGTTGTTGGCGAAGCAAAGCCAGCGAGTCGGCCTTTACCATGAAGTTATAGTTCTGCGCATAATGATGACTTTGGTAGAATGCGCTCATATTGTCGTATGTAGTAGAGTCTGAGTCGGCCACTTGATTGTCTGCATACGTAGCCGACGGTTTTGCCACATATGCGTCATGATGACGTACTGTGGTATGATAGCAGCTTGTAAGTGTAAGGATTACTACAATTACAGCTACTACTCTCGACATTATTTTCTTGACTTCTCTCATACGATTTTCTACTATTGTCCGTTAAATTCCATCCATCGTAGATGGATTAACTTCCTCTTAACTTCCTCTTAACTTCCCCTTAACTTCCTCTTAACTTCCTCGTTGGGTTTATAGACTTAGTCTTGTGCATAAACCTCCATTTGGCATTTTGCACAGTTAAATACCAGTTTCACCTGTCTTCCGTCCGATGATTCCAGCAACAGAGGCTCCTTCCATGTAGGCTGTTTGCCTCCGCGTTTTACGCAGTATCCCATAGCATATCTCAGACAATATCGACATGTCATCAGAGGCGTGTTAGCATGTGGTGTGCCATATGTCTTTGTACCAGGACGAGCGCCATCAGTCAGCTCGAATGCGGCTGCGGCATCCCTCACGCCATGCTCCTCGTAGAAAGCTTCGGCACGATGGTTAGCCACGTTGGCTGCATTTATCTTGCTTGCGTCAATATATTGAGCCTTGGCATCGGTGTTATTGGGCTTGCAATTCGTGTTTATTTGTCGGGCTGTTGTGTTAGACGTGTCTATCGGTTGTTGCTCTATCTTTGCCAACACCTCGCGTCGCAAGGAGGCAAGCTTGCTTGAAGGTATAAACAGATTGCCAACACCATTAGTAAGCTTTGTCTTTCGTGGACGGAACAGAGTGTTGCCCATCTTCTCGAGTTGTCTGATTATGTTCTCGCTCTGAGGTTTCTGGGCCTCTTGCAATGGCTCGTCAAGCACAACAAAAGCCTTGCGTCCTGCCTCGTCCTCAGCATCAAGTACAATCTTTCCGCAATCAACACCAATGTTCAGGTCTATATCAAGCTTTCGTTCGGCCGTCTTGCTTTCCATAGCACGCTCAAACACGATGTCGTTGTTACGATAAAGAGCCATTCCTGCTTTCAATTCCTCGGGCATAGATAGAGGAAATAGGCGGTTGTTCTCGACACGGTTTACGCGGAAGCCGTGCAACTTATGGTCGGGTGTGAAGAAGCACAATCCGTCGCCATTGGCAAATATGGCTGTACCAGCCACGTTGAACGAACCGCGTCTTATCTCCTTAACATATCCTACATATTCGCCCATAGCCTTAGGAGTGTCAAACGATGAGATGTCTTCGCGACGCCCATCAAGGAAGTAATGTGTAAAGCCACGGTTGAAGGTCTTGTCTAAGTTGGGTGTAAATGTATATTCCACCCTTCCTTTAGAGCTGCGGCAATACTGTTCGGGATGTTTCGCTATTATGCTGTTGAGATGTTGGCTGTATGCAGCCACCACATTCTTTACATAAGCGGCATCCTTCAGTCGGCCCTCAATCTTTAATGATGTGGCTCCTGCTGCTATGATGTCTTCCAGTCGGTCCAACTGGTTCATATCCTTAAGCGACAGCAAATGGCTTGCCTTGCGTATTGTGTTTCCGCTACTGTCTTTCAAGTCGAAAGCCAAACGGCAGAACTGAGCACACTCACCACGGTTGGCGCTACGACCGAAACAATGGTGCGAGGCATAGCATGCTCCCGAATAACTTACACACAAAGCTCCATGCACAAACACCTCAAGCTCGGTATTAGGTACAGCCTTGTGTATTTGCTTTATCTCGTCTATAGACAGCTCGCGTGCCAATACCACACGGCTAAACCCTATGCTTGTTAGCCAAGCTGCCTTATCTGCCGAGCGATTGTCTGTCTGAGTACTTGCATGCAACTCAGGCATTCTCGATCCTTGCATCTCGGGCTCGGCTGCTATTTCTTTCATCATTTCCACCACAGCCATGTCTTGCACAAGGATAGCATCCACGCCAGCCTTTACTATGTGTCGCAATAGCTGTTTGGCATTGGCAAGCTCGTGCTCGTATACTATGGTGTTTACGGTTACGTACACCTTTGCTCCAAACTGATGAGCGTAGGCGGCAAGTTGGGTTATGTCTTCTATACTGTTGCCCGCAGCCTGTCGCGCACCAAACTCATTTGCGCCTATGTATACGGCATCGGCGCCATGGTCAATGGCAATAATGCCTTGCTCAAGGTTTTTGGCAGGAGCAAGGAGTTCGATAGGGCGGGGTAGGTTGTTGCTTGAATTCATAATGTATGAAACTTGTTTTTATCCAATCTCCTCAATGTTATACGGAGTCTCCTGATAAATGTAATAGTTTATCCAGTTGCTGAACAACAGATTGGCATGCGCTCTCCACGTAACGTTTGGAGCCTTTTGCGGGTCGTTGTCCCTATAGTAGTTCTTTGGCATGTCCACGTCGTCGCGCTTGCCAAGGTCTCTACGATATTCGCTGTCAAGAGTGTAAGGCGAGTACTCCATATGTCCGGTAACAAATATTTGGCGTCCGCCTCGGGCCATAACTATGCTTACACCACTATCTGGCGATTCTGCCACAATCTCAAGTTCGTTATGTTTCTCAATATCCTCGCGTCTAACCTCTGTATGTCGGCTATGAGGCATATAGAACACGTCGTCGAATCCGCGGAACAGAGGAATCTGTGGTTGTAGCGTGTGTTGCTGGAAGATGCCGAACATCTTCTTAGACAACTGATATTTTGGCACACCATAATGATAGTACAATCCAGCCTGTGCAGCCCAGCAAATGTACATGGTGCTCGTAACGTGTGTGTCGGCCCATGCGAATATCTTGGATATTTCGTTCCAATACTCCACATCCTCAAACTCCAGATGCTCGATAGGCGCTCCAGTTATAATCATACCGTCAAACTTCTCCTTCTCCAACACGTCAAAGTCCTTGTAGAACATCATCATGTGCTCTATCGGAGTGTTCTTGGATGTATGACTCTTAAGCTTCATAAAGTAAATCTCCATCTGAAGCGGTGTGTTGGACAACAGGCGCACAAGGTCGGTCTCTGTTGTTATCTTCAGAGGCATAAGGTTAAGTATTACGATACGTAGCGGACGAATGTCCTGGCTCGTAGCGCGCGAGTCGTCCATCACAAATATGTTTTCCTTTTTAAGGAGTTCTATTGCGGGGAGTTTATCTGGTAATCTTAATGGCATATGTTAATTAACTTGTTATTTTTTTATTCCATGCAAAGTTACGCATTTATATTTGCATAGCGCATATTTAGAATGGGAAAATAAGAGGCAGCACACCTATCATTACCAATCCCATAATTATCTGCAACGGCAATCCCACCTTGATGTAGTCCATAAACGAGTAGCCGCCTGCCTGCATCACGAGCGCGTTGGGAGGAGTAGAGAATGGCGAGGCAAAGCACATGCTTGCTCCAAGCGTAACGGCAAAGAGCATAGGGTAGGGGCTTACGCCTATTGCCGCAGCCGAGGTTAGGGCTATGGGTGACATAAGCACAGCTGTGGCTGTATTGCTGATGAACATCGTAAGGAGAGACGTGGTGAAATATACGCCCGCAAGCAAGGCATACGGACTTGCCTGACCCAGATTGTCGGCCAGCAAACTTGCCACCATTGCCGAGGCTCCTGTCTTTTCAAGAGCCACCGACATAGGCAACATGGCCGCGATAAGCACAATGCTCTCCCAGTTTATTGTTTTGTAGGCTGCCTCTACCGAGCGTATACATCCCGTTATTACCATAAGCAATCCGGCTATCATAACGGCCGTAACGGGAGCTACGGGGATGAAGTCGAACACCATAGTCAATATCATTAGTAACATTATGGCTGCTGCAAGCGGAGCTTTATAGTCGAGTGTAACGCGCGACGCCTCGTCTAACGGCTGTCCCATAACAACAATACCGTCGGCAACATCGGCTATTCGCGAGATGTTCTTCCATTTGCCTTGTATCAGAATTATGTCGCCCTGACGGAATTTCATGTCGGCAATTCCCTCTGTTATATAGTTGTCGCCACGGCGCACGCCAAGCGCGTTAACGTTATAAAGGCGTCGTAATCCGGTTTCCTTTAGAGTCTTGCCGCACAATCTTGAGTTGTGCATTAACACCACCTCGGCAATACCTATGTCGTAGAATGCCAATTGCTCGCTGGTCTTGTCCAGCTTCATGTCGGCAGCAAACTTTGTTGCTTGTTCTGGGTCGCCACTTACGTATACTATATCGTTCTCTACAAGCTTGGTGTCTGGTCCGGCAAGTCGTTGTTCCACCTCTTTCATTAGTGGCGAATGTGGCTGCTTTATGCGTCTAACCTCAAGTACGGTAAGTCCGTAACGATGATGAATGTCCAGTTCGGCAAGTGTCTTCTCGTAGGCAATCGACTGCTTGCCTACGGTAAATACCGACAGATTGCCTTTGAGATTATATTCCTCCATCAGGTCGTCGAGCGACTTGCCACGTTTTTTGCCTTGCTCGCCGTCGGCTGCTTGCTTGCTGCCGTTAAGCAATCGCTTGCTAAGGGGCAGTAGCACCACAATACCAACTATAATGCACACAATACCAACGGGCAGAAAACTGAAGAACTTCAATGGTTCGAAGCCATTATCGGTAAGAGCCTCCTGTATTACAAGGTTGGGCGGCGTACCAATAAGCGTAAGCATACCGCCCATGCTGCTTGCAAAGGCAAGGGGCATAAGCAGGCGGCTTGCGCGCATCTTTGCCTTCTGCGCCAAGCTCACCACGATAGGCATCATAAGAGCCACCGTACCCGTATTGCTAACAAAGGCTCCAATAACGGCCGTAACAACCATCAGCAATAGGAACAAGCCCAGTTCGCTGTCGCCAGCAAGGGTCATCAGCTTGCCTGATGCTTTCTTGGCAAGTCCGGTCTGTACAATAGCGCCTCCCACTACAAACAATCCCACCATCATTATCACCACCGAGTTGGAGAATCCCGACAGGGCTTCTTGCGGCGTGAGTATTCCGGTGAGCAGTAGGGCGACAAGGGCGCATAGCGCAACGAGGTCGGAGCGAACTTTGCCCATGGCGAAGAACACAGCCGAAAGGGCGAGAATAATGAGAGTAATTGTCATAATTATTAGTAATGTGGTTGATTATTCTGCTTTAATGGCATTCAGTATTTGCTCCGCATGAATCTTGGTCTTTATTTCCTTCGGAGTAAAAATTCTTTCTATTATACCATCCTCGTTTACCAGATAAGTTGTGCGCAGAATGCCAACGGTCTTTCTGCCACAAGTAACCTTCTCGCCCCAACATCCAAGCGCCTGCAACAGAGTAGTCTCGGTGTCGGCAATAAGCGGAAACTCCAGCCCTTTGGCTTCGGCAAACTTCTTCTGCAGAGCCTGCTTGTCCTTGCTCACGCCAATAATTTCGTATCCTGCTGCAGCCAGCTCGTCCTTATGTGCTTGTAGCGAGCAAGCCTCGGCTGTGCATCCGCTGGTGTTGGCCTTTGGATAACTGTAAAGCACAATCTTGCGACCGCGATAGTCGCTTGCCTTAATCTCGCGTCCGTCCTGGTCTATGCCAAGTATCTCTGGTATTCTATCTCCAATTTCCATAGTTTTCTTTTTTTTATACGGTTTATTATATAGCTAATTTAAATTCCACACACTTTACAGATACACGTCTTCTTAGCAACATGCCAAACGTTATCATTACAGCCATGATGATGTACGACTGTTAATTCTATTAATCCTTATTCGTTCTATTAATATTTCGGTTTGTCCTAATTATTTGCAAATATATAAAAAATATGGCAGATAAGAAAGCGGTTATATTCTTTTTTGCCACGTCTGGTTGCATAAGTACAGATAGCGGACGGTTGTCGTTCTCGTTAATGCTCCTCACAAGGTCAAAGTTCTTTGCCAGTTCTCCCGTTCTGTCGTCTATGGCGCCCGACAGCAGCCATACCGGCACACCCGCTTTCTTGCAACGCTTAAGCACACCATGTGGAACCTTGCCCATCATGGTTTGTTGGTCCGATTTGCCCTCGCCAGTAATTACAAGGTCGGCATCCTTTATTGCCACGTCAAAGTTGGCAAGGTCAAGCACAATGTCTATGCCAGAGTTTAGCTCGGCATTAAGATAGGCAAGGAGAGCATAGCCCAAACCGCCTGCCGCGCCCGCTCCAGGATGGTTTGCAAGTTCGGGTGTGGCAAGTCCTGCTTGTTCGGTTTCTTTGGCAAAGGTTCGCAGCTGCTCGTCAAGCCACAAAACTTGCTCTTTTGTGGCTCCCTTTTGTGGCGCAAAGATGTGTGCAGCCCCGTTCTCGCCGTATAGTGGATTGTTTACATCGCATGCTACAATAAACTTGCATTTCTGGGCAAGACATTCGTTACCTTTTTGCATAAGGTCTACGTGGCCATTATGATAAATATCCTTGTAGTTCCTTTTCTTAAGACAACCCTTATCCCTTAGTGCTTCAACCATTCCGCGCCCGCCATCGCAAGTGGCACTTCCGCCAATGCCCATTACAACCTTTTGGCATCCTCGCTTTAAGGCGTCGGCCACCATTTCACCAACGCCATAGGTAGTGGTTTTAGTAGGGTCGCGTTGGTCTATAGGCACAAGCGTCAGCCCGCTTGCCGCAGCCATTTCCATATAGGCAGTCTTGCCGTCCATAGACATGGCATATTCTGCCTTAAGCTTCGTCATAAGTGGTCCGTGTACATCTATTGACACGCTCTGCGTAGGCAACATCTGCTGTACACATTTCACCAGGCCTTCGCCACCATCGCTCAACGCAATCTCAACAACATTTGCCTCCGGCAATACCGTACGTATTCCTTTTGAGGCAGCCTTACAGGCCTCGTGTGCCGAGATGCAGCCCTTGAATGAGTCGAAGGCTATAACAACCTTTTTCATATCGTAACTCCTACATTTCACTTAGCAATTGGATTTTTCCCTTTTCCTTTTTCACATTTCACTTAGCAATTGGATTTTTCCCTTTTCCCTCTTCACTTTTCCCTTTTTTTCTAGTTCCTGCAGACTCTCCATTTTCTTCGACTCCAGGAACTCGTAGATACCGCACAAGTGTTCGCGCACCTTGCCATGTCCAAACTCGTACACCTTGCTAACAAGTCCGTCGAGGAAGTCGCGGTCGTGGCTTACCACTATCAAGGTGCCGTCAAAGTCCATAAGTGCCTGCTTCAGCACGTCCTTAGTCTTTAGGTCGAGGTGATTGGTAGGCTCGTCGAGTATCAGTAGGTTTACGGGTTCCAACAGCAGCTTTAGTATAGCAAGACGTGTGCGTTCGCCTCCCGACAACACCTTAACCTTCTTTGTAGAGTCCTCGCCACCAAACATAAATGCGCCCAGCAGATCGCGTATCTTGTTGCGAATCTCGCCCTTGGCCACGTCGTCGATGGTCTGGAAAACGGTCAACTCGCCATCCAGTAACGAAGCCTGGTTCTGCGCAAAATATCCTATCTGTACGTTGTGTCCCAGCTCCAGTTTGCCCTGGTTATGCAACTGTCCCATGATGCATTTCACGAGAGTCGACTTACCCTCTCCGTTTCTGCCAACGAAGGCAATCTTGTCGCCACGCTCCACAGTAAGGTTCACGCCGCCGAATATCTGCTTGCCGTCGAAAGCCATGGCCACGTCGCTCATCTGAACGGGGTAGGCTCCACTTCGCGGACTTGGCGGGAATTTAAGTCTTAGGTGACTTGTGTCCTCCTCGTCTACCTCAATCAGCTCCAGTTTCTCAAGCATCTTCACGCGGCTCTGCACCTGAAAGGTCTTAGAGTAGGTGCCCTTGAATCGCTCGATAAAGTCCTTTGTCTCGGCAATCATCTTCTGCTGCTCCTCATACTTCTTCATCTGTTGTTCGCGTCGTTCCTTGCGCAGTTCCAGATACTGGCTGTATGTAGTCTTGTAGTCGTAAATGCGGCCCATGGTCACCTCGATGGTTCGTGTAGTGATGTTGTCCACAAACTTACGGTCGTGACTAATTACTACCACGGCCTTTGAGCTGTTGATGATAAAGTCCTCAAGCCATCCTATCGACTCGATGTCCAGGTGGTTGGTAGGCTCGTCGAGCAGAAGCACGTCGGGCGACTTAAGCAGCAGCTTGGCCAGCTCTATTCGCATGCGCCAACCTCCCGAGAACTCGCTTGTAGGGCGATTGAAGTCCTTACGCTCGAATCCCAAGCCCAGCAACGTCTTCTCCACGTCCTCCTCAAAGTGTGTCATGTCTATGGCATAGAATTTCTCCGATAGGCTCGACACCTTCTCTATCAGCTGCATATATTCGTCGCTCTCGTAGTCGGTACGTGTTGTAAGCTCATTGTTTATACGGTCTATCTCGGCCTGAATCTCGTGCAGATGAGCAAATGCCTGGCACGTCTCGTCGAACACGGTACGTCCGTCTTCGGTCATCAGGTGCTGGGGTAGATAGGCCACTACACAATCCTTAGGAGCCGAAACCGAGCCGCGTGTAGGCTTGCGCACGCCTGCTATAATCTTCAGCAACGTGCTCTTGCCAGCTCCATTCTTGCCCATAAGAGCTATACGGTCCTTCTCGTTTATTTGGAAGGAAATGTCCTTGAATAGGGTGGTTCCGCCAAACTCGACGGTAAGTCCATCAACTGTAATCATATTGTTCTGTGATTGTCGTTTTTGATTTTTATGCAAAGATAATGCAAATCGAATGCAGAATATCAAGCTTGCTTGAATATTTTGCTGAGATGCAGCTTATCTTCTGCAAAGATACTAATAAAATCACAAATAATCTCCAATACCATTGTCGCATCATTATTAAAAGACTAACATTATGGAAGAAATAGAAGATGTTACAATTATGGAAGAAACCAGAAGATGTTACAATTGTGGAAGCGATGACGTCGTGGTTTATTCTGACGGAACAAGTGTTTGTTTAGAGTGTGGCGCCAGATGACGCGAATAATAATACATGAACAATAGGGCGATTGCGTTTATGGATTTATAATTATAAATCAACCCTATTTATCATAATGGTGATTACGATTATTTAAATAAGCCTATCTCCATAAGCAGTTTCTTCCGTCAGAAAAGAATAACGATGAATAAACCTTAGTCTATAAAATAGCTCGTTGGCTGATTATGTTTAATCAGCCAACGAGCTATAATTATTTTGTTTTATTCAGCAAGTCTTACCATGTTGAAGTCAGATATTCTGCCTTCATTATTCAATGTAGATGTAATTTTATATCTTACCTCAGTTGCGTTGTCGTCTTGACCAACAATGGTTTGAATTGCCGAGAAAGCCACCGAGTATTCGTATTGGTTGGCTCCCACATTCTTTTTGTTTATTGTGTAGTCGCCAAGCGATTTCCAAGCCATCGACTTCACATCGCTCTTGTAGATTTTATGCATAAACGTTACTACGTCGCTTCTTGTGGCGTTGGTTTTTCCAAGGAAATTGGTCAACAACGGATTAACGAAACTTGTCAAGGCTTCCTCGTCCTTGTCGCCCAAACTCTTTAAGAATCCGCCGTAGATGCTGTTTACCATCAGACGTTCTTCGGGCTGTATTGTCTTCGAATTCAGCGAGTTAATCATCTGGTTGGCGTCCTCAACATGCTCTCCGTCAGAATGTTGCTCGATATAAAGTTCTAATGCCTCAACCGTATTCTGCTGTTGGGCGGTCTGCCAGTCTATCGAGTCAATTTTATGTATTGCTATTGCCTTGTACGGAGAATCCGGATGCTGTGCGATATAGTCTTCAAGCGCGCTCTTCGAGTTGCTTATCATCACGTTTGTCCAGTCCTGCTGCGTCTTCTTTATCAAGTCGAGATGCGACTGAATGCTGTCAAGATGAGCTTCTGGAGCATCCGAATATTGATCAAGATACGATTGTAGAACCTGCGGATCGTTGCTTGCCATGGCATAGTTGTAAGCCTGCAACTCCTTGTCCGACTGTATACTATAGTAGAAGTAGCAGCCTATGCCTATAACCACGGCCACTATAGCCACCACGGCCCCAATAATAATCTTGTTGTTGCGCGAAGAATTTCGTGGAGTCTTCAAGCTCTCGTCGCTCGCCTCTTCAGGATTGTTGGCGCCAACAGGCTGCTCGTTATTAGCGCTTGCAGAACGTTCGTTGTTCTCAACGCCCTTAGATTCCTGATTGTCAGCTGCCAAGGATACTTGTTTTTCAGCCTCCTTAGGTTTCACAATTTCAACCTCGGTAGTTTTTTCCGTTTCCTGAGTATTTACGGCATTATTATTTTCTACAATTGGCGTTTTGTCTGCCACCGGTCTCTTATAATGACATTGTGGACATTCAGACAGTTCGGAGAAATAAACTTTTCCGCACTTCGGACACTCAACCACCTTACCTGCTATGGCCACGCCGCAGGAAGGGCAAAATGGAGCCTTGTCACTAATCTCGTGACCACACTCCGGACATTTTATAATTGCCATTAGTATTTAAATTTTTTTATGTATTTCTTTTTTTATCCTTCTCTACCCTATTCTTGCTCGCCTACCTATGGTGTCGCATAAAGCGCAGTTCGCGCAGACCATGACGACCCATAAATCGGCTCTTGTCCACATATCCCCTAATGCCGTCGATATGGCCCTTACCAGTATATTGCCACAGCAGATAGTCGTTATCGTCGATCAAGACAGGCTCGTTGGCCGAATATTGTGCTATCATAAGCTTGTAGCCATTAAGTTTGCCGGCAAGATAGCGATTGTAGAAATTGGTGCCTGTATAAACCAATGGTTTCTGATGATAAGCCACCTCAACCATGTCCAGAAACTTCAGCAGCGAGTCGCAGAAAGCCTCTGTTCCCAATCCTTGTTTTACCTCTACATCAATCATTGGTATAAGGTCTTGCTGATGCGGGCGGCATTGGGCCTTGAAGTTCTTAAGCTGTTTGGTCAGATCTGTCTTAGGACGAAAGAAGTGGTACGACCCTACCTTCAAGCCATACTTGTGTGCCAGTTCTATGTTCTGTTCGTACATGTCGTCTATACGGTCTCCGCCCTCGGTAGCCTTAAGATAAACATAAGCCATCTTTGAGTTGTCGCCTATAGCCTCCCAAAAAACCTCGCCTTGATAATGGCTAAGATCTATGCCATGCACATGCGAGCAAGTGTCCTCACATTGCACATTATAATTTTGAGCATACGACGGGGTGAAGAATATTAGGCCCAAAAGAGCCATCATAATTTTACATATATTTCTTTTCATATATGCAAAGTTACTGCAAAAAGAAGAAAGAACAAAGGATTTAAATATTTTTTGTATTGCAAAGGTTAAGTGAAGAGTTAAGAACGAAGAATCCAATAGTTAAGGGAAAAGTTAAAAGTGAAAAGTGAAAAATCCAATAGTTAAGTGAAAAGTGAATAATCCAATTGCTAAGTGAAAAGTGAATAATCCAATTGCTAAGTGAAAAGTGAATAGTATAATGTCTTTCAAAAAAAAGACGGTTCGAAACAAGTACTCCCTATTCCGAACCGTCTGTCTACCAATGTCTATTATATTCATGAGCGAAGCGAGTTATCTTCCGATAATATCCGATAACTCCTTTCGCTTGCGAAATTGAAATATACAATTATTCCTCTTCTGTTGTCTCTGCGGCATGCTCCTCGATAAGCTTCTGCTGCAAATCGTTAGGTACAAGCTCGTAGCTTGCAAACTTGGTTGTAAACGAGGCTCTACCGCCCGTCAAGCTACTCAACGAGATAGAGTAGTTGCTCAGCTCCTTCAAAGGAATCTTGGCCTGAAGCTTCTGATAACCAGCCTCGCTGTCCATACCCATAATCAAGGCGCGGCGTCCCTGAAGGTCGCTCATCACGTCGCCCATATAGTCTGAAGGCACATAAACCTCGAGGTCGTATATAGGCTCAAGAATCTTAGGACCAGCCTCCTTGAATGCTGCCGAGAACGCGTTGCGTGCCGCAAGCATGAACGATAGCTCGTTAGAGTCAACCGGGTGCATCTTGCCGTCGTACACAATCACTCTTACGTCGCGTGCGTAGCTGCCCGTAAGCGGACCATGCTCCATGCGGTCCATAATACCCTTCAATATGGCAGGCATAAAGCGTGTGTCGATAGCTCCGCCAACAACCGAGTTGATGAAGACCAGCTTGCCGCCCCATTCAAGGCTAACCTCTTCCCTACCCTTGATGTTGATCTTGAATTCCTGACCGTTGATCTTGTAAGATGTCGGGTCGGGCATTCCCTCAGCATAAGGCTCGATAATGAGATGCACCTCGCCAAACTGTCCGGCACCACCCGACTGCTTCTTGTGTCTGTACTCGGCACGTGCCATCTTTGTAATGGTTTCGCGATAAGGGATGCGTGTAGGCTCAAACTTAACCTGCAGCTTCTCGTTGTTCTCCAGGCGCCACTTCAGGGTTCTCAGGTGGAATTCGCCTTGGCCTCTAACGATGGTCTGTCTCAGCTCCTTGCTCTGTTCTACCAGCCATGTTGGGTCTTCCTGGTGCATTCTCAGCAACGCAGCCATCAGTTTCTCGGTCTCGGCGGTATTAACGGCCTTAATAGCGCGAGAGAACTTCGGGTTAGGATATTTGATGAAGTCGAAACGCCATTCGCAATCCTTTCCGTTTAGGGTGTTTCCTGTCTTTACATCTTTCAGCTTAACTGTGCAGCCGATGTCGCCTGCAACAAGCTCGTCCACCGGAATGCGGTTAGCTCCGGCACAAGCATAGATTTGACCGATACGCTCCTTCGAGCCGCGGTCAGAGTTGGTCAGGTCGTCGCCCGACTTAATCTTGCCGCTCATAACCTTAAAGTAGCTTACCTCGCCAATATGTGGTTCCAAACCAGTCTTGAAGAAGTATACAGACTCCGGACCGTTCGAATCAGGGGTGATTTCCTCGCCGCGTGTGTTGTGAAGCTTAGGCATCTCGCTTACGAAAGGTACAACGTTGCCCAAGAACTCCATCAGTCGTCTTACGCCCATGTCCTTGCCTGCGCAAACGCAGAACACGGGGAAGATAGAGCGTGTAACAAGTCCCTTGCGAATGCCCTCGCGCAACTCGTCCTCTGTAAGAGTCTCCTCCTCAAAGAATTTCTCCATCAGAGTCTCGTCGTTCTCGGCAGCTGCCTCTACCAGAGTCTTGTGCAGCTCCAGGGCCTTCTCCTTTTCCTCCTCAGGGATGTCCACTATGGTAGGCATACCTCCATCAGGACTCCAAGTGTACATCTTCATCAGCAGCACGTCGATGATGGCGTTGAATCCGGCGCCCGTGCTCACAGGATATTGAATCTGCACGCACTTCGAACCATAAATCGACTGCATGTTGGCAATAATGTTGTCAAAGTCGCACTTGTCCGAATCCAGCTGGTTCACGAGGAAGATTACAGGCTTGTGAAGTTTCTCCGTATAACGGAAGTTGTTTTGTGTGCCAACCTCAGGGCCATATTGTCCGTTTATCAGGATAACGGCCTGGTCGGTTACGTTCAGGGCTGTGATGGCTCCACCAATAAAATCATCGCTACCCGGACAGTCTATAATATTCAATTTCTTGTTGTTCCATTCTACATGGAAAACGGTAGGAAATACCGAATAGCCATATTCGTGCTCCACTGGGAAGTAGTCGCTCACAGTATTGTGTGCTTCTACCGTTCCACGGCGCTTGATGATTCCACTACCGAAAAGCATAGACTCGGCAAGGGTGGTCTTGCCGCTACCCGCACTGCCAAGAAGGGCAATGTTCTTAATCTCATTTGTTTGATAGACCCTCATAAAATTCAGGTTTTAAATGGTTAATATTAATTGTTCATGGCGGATTGACTTTGGGGTGGGTGTCTATCCGACTACTAAGTTAGACATTTGGCAACACAATACCAAAGAAAACGATTGATTTATGATAAGATTTTAAACTTTATTAGTAATTTTGCAATACAAATAATCCACCAGAAGTGGTTTCCACCTTATATAATGACAAGCAAATGAAAAAAGGCATTTACATACACATCCCCTTTTGCAAGAGCCGTTGCGTGTATTGCGCATTCTACAGCACCACACGTGCCGAGCTTAGCAAGCGCTACACCCAGGCCCTCTTGCGCGAGATGGACCTCCGAAGTAAGTCCGAGGCCTGTCTTGGTCTCCACAATACCGACACCATCTACCTGGGTGGCGGCACCCCGTCGGTTCTACACATCTCCGACATTGAGCAGATATTGCGACATGTGCAGCAGGTGTATCCGGGCGACGTGCGCGAGATAACCGTGGAGATGAATCCCGACGACGTCACGCCCCAATACGTCTCGGCCCTAAGTTCGTTGGGTGTCAACCGTATTAGCATGGGCGTGCAGAGCTTCGACGACAAGCGCCTACATTTCCTTCGCCGCCGCCATTCGGCACGCCAGGCTATGGAGGCTTGTCAAACCATTCGCCAGGCAGGAATCGACAATATCAGCATCGACTTGATGTTTGGATTCCCCGACGAGAACATCGACGACTGGACGCGCGACATAACGACGGCCCTCAGCCTTGAGCCCAACCACATCTCGGCCTATTGTCTGATGTACGAGGAGGGCACCCCACTCTATCGCATGCTGCAAGACGGCAAGGTCAAGCAGATTGACGAGGATACCTATCTGCTGATGTACTCCACGTTGATCGACCTTCTTGCCGCGCATGGCTACGAACATTACGAGATAAGCAATTTTGCCAAGCCTGGCTATCGCTCTATCCACAACAGCAGCTACTGGCGCGATGTGCCCTACATGGGCTTTGGAGCCTCGGCCCACTCGTACAACGGCAAGCGCAGATCGTGGAATATCGACAATCTGCAACAATACATGCTGTCGATTGAGGGCGGTTCGTTGCCTGCCGAGCACGAGGAGATTGATGCCGACACCCATTACAACGACCTCGTTACTACAGCCATGCGAACCGTCGAGGGACTTGACCTCGAAGCTCTCTACGACGAGCACAAACGCTACGCTCTACAGTCTGCAACCGATAGTTTAAGCAACGGCACTATTGAGCTGTGCAACAACCACTTGCGACTGACAAGAAAAGGCCTCTTTGTGAGCGATACGGTTATGAGCGACTTGATGCTTGTTAAGTGAAAAGGGAGTTTAAGTGAAAAGTGAAAAGTGAAGAGTGAAGAATCCAATAGTTAAGTGAAGAGGGAAAAGTGAAGAGTGAAGAATCCAATAGTTAAGAGAAAAGGGAAAAGAGAGGCTCGTCCAACATTTGGAGTGATTCAATTATGAACCTATAAGTAGCGGAGGTCTCCGGCCTCCGCAGCACCATGTCGAATACAAATCATCATTACTAAGTAACAGTTCAGAATAATCTTTACATATAGTAGGAGGGTATGGCATCCTTGCCATACCCACTAAATTGCCTGTACAATCATGGCAGAGTGGGTATGGCAGGGATGCCATACCATTCGGTTTGCACTATCTTTGTACCCTTCATTTCTGTGGATTCTTGCCTCGCGAAGCGTAGGCCATTCTGTGGATTCCAAAATCTTAAACCCGTAGGCTTCTGTGCATTCTGCTTTCTATGTTAAAATCCAAATGTTTTGACCATTATTTTCATTTTAAGC
>ERZ1026884.483-NODE-483-length-26443-cov-9.171063_pt1 | contig 26443 bp, 20 predicted proteins | sample MGYA00380172_ERZ1026884 | MGnify/ENA primary metagenome ERZ1026884 (study PRJEB33269, sample SAMEA4719808) | human gut metagenome | biome: human-associated habitat; feature: organic feature; material: feces | place: Cameroon | collected 2013-10 ... | reverse complement strand
CTACCTTATCTCACCCCTAACGGGGTGACCCATTAAAATAATACACGAATTGAGGAGTTTTCTGCGTTTATTATTGTTGAATATCAACTATTTACGATATCAAATTTTTATCAAAACCATGCAGAAAAACATTACGGATTTTGAACACCCTACCCCAAGGGGTAACTGCTTAATAACATGCACTTTACATTCGTTAACCACAAATTAATATTTATTTCAAATGACCAAATGACCGCGAAATTACTGATTATCATGGATTTACACGGTCATCGGTCACTAGTCACTTTCGCTATACTCTCAGTTTTGCACTACTTTGCTTCGCAAGCCTACTTTCCCCAAAGGGGTAGTATGTTCAAAATTCGAAAAAAATTATGAATTTTGAACACGCTACCCGTTAGGGGAGCTCCCTTGTAACCTTAAAAATCCTCGCACGGCAATCACAATTTTTCCATTAAAGCATCTACCACCTTTACGTCAGCAGGCAACCATTTCACGCTATCCATTTCCTCACGACACAACCACTTAGCTGCCTCATGTTCAAGTAACGTAAGTTTTCCACGCTCCACTTTACACCAATAACAGTGCATAGTTAAGTGAAACTGCGGATAGTCATACTCAACCGTAGTGAGCAAATCGCCAACAACCACATCTGTTGCCAACTCTTCGCGAATTTCACGACGCAGAGCCTCCTTAGCACCTTCACCAGCCTCCATTTTACCACCAGGAAACTCCCACCAATCCTTCCACTCACCATATCCACGCTGCGTAGCAAACACCTTACCCTCGTGCAAGATAATGGCTGCTACCACTTCTATTTTTTTCATATTTTCTTTATTACAATAAAAACTAAATAGCCTTAGCCGATTCTAATATAAAGCCCGGAATACTACGTTGCATCTTCCAAACCACATTCATTGGGCACTCACCATGACTGCTTTCATAATCCATAAATCCAAGACAATAATAAGCATTCGTTATGCCATACTCATCCTGCTTCGCATCACGCACAAATAGCAAATACTTCCACCCATTCGTGCGTTGTTCCGAAATGCGCCTACCTTCCTCACTGCTTCTGCGCACCTTGTTCATCGACTGCCAATGAAATTGCATGGGCGAAATCGCATAATCCTCATAAAGCGTACTCGGTGAATATTCCTTGTCCGACTTATTTATCGTAACAAATACCATCGCAAACTTACGTGCCATATTATACTGTGTGCCAAACACCAAGAATCTACCCAACGTGTTCTCAAGCAACAAATGCACCTCGTCCGCGCTATAGCAACCATAGAGTTCTATCTCAGCCTCATCATCCACACTCAGCCATTGCGTAGTCTGACTCAACTGGCTAAGACGCAGTGAAACCATAAAGCGCAATTCATCTACGAACCACTCCATTTTGCCCAAAGATGCCACCGCCTCAAGTATGTTCAAAAAGGCAGTGCCATATACCTTGTTTACCTTCTCCACACCATTCATCCACACAGTGTAATAGAACAACTGCAAGAACTTCTGCTCGCGCTTCGATGCACCTTCAGGATGGTGCATACCATTCTGAAGCAATTGGTTTAGATAAGTAAGATACGCATAACTATTCGTGTGAAAAAGACGTGCCAAACCGCCCTCAAGCAATTTCGTATACTTGCTCTCCGCGTCAAAGCCTTCAACCACCAAACCAGCCTGCACTTTAAGTCGAGCCCACGACCCCGGTGTTTTATACACAACGCGCCAATCAAGGTTAAAGTTGTTGATAAAATTTTCATAAGTGAGTGCCTGACCTGTGTTTTCGGTAAACGAGCGACACTCTTTTCTCAGTCTCGTCAACCCAAACAGTGCCTCATGAATATTCTTCAACACATACTCCTGCGCCTGTTTCTCCATCGTAATGGAACAACCACGTGGCAAAAACGTAAATCCATTCTTGATTTCGTTTTCTATGCTACGTGTGCCACGCCCCACAAGTGCTCTAAACCTACTCTCGTAGTTATACGACTGATTAGCCTGAGCCACAAAGTCGAGCACCGTAAGACAAGTTTTGCCATCCGCCAAACGCAATCCACGACCCAACTGTTGTAAAAACACCGTAAGCGACTCTGTGGGTCTAAGAAATAACACCGTGTCAATTTCAGGAATATCAATACCCTCGTTCAATATATCGGCCACACACAAATAGTTTATTTCGCCACGCGCCAACATCATCGAAGCCTCGTCAATGTCTGCCGAATTACGCGAAGTGACAGCCATTGAGCGATAGCCATACTTACGAAACATTGCATCCATATACACCGCATGGTCTATGCTGCAACAAAAGCAAACCGCCTTACACGCATGTGGATCGGTCACATAGTTATCAAGAGCCTTCTGTATCACGCCAAAACGCTGCGGATTGTTGTTATACACCCTATTAAGCGCTGCCACATCATACCTATCGCCTCTACACGCAAGCTTGCTCAAATTCACACTATCGTCTGTCACACAAAAATAGTCGAACGGAGCTAACAACTGCTGATTGAGTGCCTCCTGCAAGCGAATTTCTGCTGCAAACCGATTGTTAAAGTCTGGACGTATTTCTTTACCGTCCATACGTTCGGGGGTAGCTGTTAAGCCTATAAAAATTTTAGGACTCAACTTTGTGAACAAATCACGATAACTACCCGAAACACTATGATGCACCTCGTCTATCACCACATAGTCATAATACGTCCGCCCCATTCGTTCAAAAGTCTCCCAATGGTTGTTCAGCGTTTGAATCGTAATAAACAAATGGCTTAAATCGCTGCGCAAGCTTGGTGATGTGCGACTCGTCCAAATCTCACCAAAATTGCCATCTACCATAACCGAGCGGAACGTGCTACGCGCCTGCTTCAATATTTTTTCGCGATGCACCACAAAGAGCAACCTCGCATTACGCCCATGCGTCTTCTTAAACTTTTTATTAAAGTCTTTATAATCAAAGGCACTAATAGCCGTTTTACCCGTACCCGTGGCAGCAATCACCAAGTTCTTGAAACTATGCATCACCTCGCGCTCAAACTGTAACTTCTCGAGCACCTTAATTTGGTGCGTCTTGCGTTCAAAGCGCGTCACATACTCAGTTTCACCATTACTTCCACGACCTTTGTTTTTCTGTTTATAGATAGCCTCCTCAAAACTTGCAAGTGCCTCCTCCGAGTCTATCGGCTCAAAATCATCACTATGCCAGTAACTGTCAAACGTAGCTTTCGTTTTATGAATGATATGCGGATTCTCGACCGAAGTAACACGCATATTCCATTCCAAGCCCTTTGTCAGAGCCGACCTACTAATGTTGCTCGACCCTATATAAGCTGTATCAAAACTACTCTTGCGCGTAAATATATACGCCTTTGCATGCAAACGTTCTTGGTGGGTATTAAACGAAGCACGAATCTCCACATTTCCCAACTCGCGCAATCCATAAAGCACACGCACAGCTTTAGGATCTGTAGCCCCCATATATGTGGTAGTCAACACCCTTAAGCGTGTACCAGGTCGCTCAACAAACTCGCGCAAATCGTCAACAAGCAAGCGCAACCCCTCAAACTTTATAAACGAAACCACTAAGTCTATTTCGTCGGCAGTCTGAATGTCGCGTCTCACCTCATCGTCTAAAGAGAGATCATGCCCACCCGTAAACAAGTTGCTCACCCTGTAACCACTCACAGGGTGGTTTTTCGCTTTCGCTTCAACCTGTTCTTTGGTCAACCCCACCCTGCTATAAATGCCACGAAGAAAAACTTGTTTATTCTCGTCCGATATCAAGTCGGAAGAAGTTTCTATTCCCTCCAACTTCCACTCTTGCTCAATAAACTTCAATATGCGGTTTACCACATCCACCTGTGCCGAAATGGTTTCTCTCGCATCCTTACACCTAAAATAATTTTTCAGAAAGCCCGATACAATTTCAGTCAAATACTCAGCCAACATCTTGTAAGACTCGGCACTATCTATCCCCTCTTTCTTTACCAAATATTGCGATTCGGGATAATCTTTTAGTTTTTCCTCAATGGCTTGCGAAATCAATGTTTCATACACGCCAGGATTAACAACGATATTTGTCATAACAAAACTCCTCCTGATTTTTTGTTTTTCTAAATAATTTCCCCTTATTCAAAATATAGTCTGCTTTAATAAAAGTCTATAATGTCTAAGATTTTGAAGTCTTCGGCATTTGAATTTATAAGTTCGTACATACCCTGTATATTACCTGCATGATAGAATATATCTTCTTCTGTGAGACATCCCACTTTTGTATGACGATATGGATAAGAAAACTCATCAATCCAATAATCATCAAGAGAAATAAGATATTCATGTTGCTGATGATTGTCATTCCATTCTATAACAACTTTGGCAACCTTCGGCATGCTCTGATAACTTCTTACGAACGCTTTATATTTTTGCTGAATAATTGTTTGCATTTATAGATATCAATAACCAATTAATAATATCCCTTTTAAAGGAAGCTTTATTCTGTTAGAAATATACATTGTTTCAAGAAAAGTATATATTCTCTCAAAGTCATCATGCCCTCTATATGTGTTTCTAACTGCCAAAATTAGATATTCAACTTCAAACATCATCGAAGCTTCGAAGATATCTTTGAGGAATTGATTGTTTTCTGTTGCGCGTCCTGCTTCAACTTCTATCACAATTTTCCCATCGCAACTTATAGCATCTGCATAAAAAGATTTATCAATTGTATTGTTGTTGCCAAATAAAACAGGAACATCTATTTTACCTTTGTTACTTTTATCTTTTTCTACATTGTACTTTAATTCTGTTAAGTATGGCTCTACAGCAGCAAGTACATCATCCGACTTTTTGTTATTTGTTTTTGAATCTATGTCGCATTCTACTTTCTTGAATGCTTTAAGCACATCCTCTATTGGCTTTACTACACCAATGGAACGCGGAAAGAACTGAAATCTAATCATATTTAATTTCTATTTATGGAGCAAAACATGTTTGGTATTACACACACTTAACAACATTCTTCTTTTTATGATTTTGCACGTAATGTATATCATGCCTTTTCTGCAAAGGTAAGGATTTATTTTTATTTTATACCTATATGTAATATTTAGAAATTGTTTTGATAAGATTTTGATGTTGTATATAATTGATTATTCAACTAGAACGAATGTAGGAAAGAGATTAGATTTTTTTCTAAGTAAATAAGCTCTACCTCCGCTATGAGTCTACACTGAATTTGCTTTACCTCTGCTATTTATCCGCTATAAAGCAGAGGTAAAGCAGAGATTAGCAGAGAAAAAGCAGATTCATAGCGAAGGCAGAGCGGAAGATAATAAAGTAAGAAAATCCCTAAAAGCCCATTTATTTGCGTTCTAAGCGATTTTACCCTATCGCTTCGACTTGTAATTTTACCCCTCGAAAAAACACTTAAAGTGCCTCAGAACGCAAAAAAACGGCATTTTTAGGCATATCAGCCCCAAAACACAGCTTTTTTAAGACGAAAAATTGCGCAGTACAAAAAGAAAATCTTAAATTTGCCCCTTAGAAACATATTCAAACAAGATAAATGATTACAGACGACGACAGAATTATTAAGGTCAATATTGAGGAGGAAATGAAATCCTCATACATTGACTACTCCATGTCGGTGATCGTGTCGCGTGCACTTCCTGATGTGCGCGATGGTTTTAAACCTGTTCACCGACGCATCCTCTATGATATGATGGAGCTTGGCATCACACACGACAAACCGACACGTAAGTCGGCACGTGTTGTGGGTGACGTGCTCGGTAAGTATCACCCTCACGGCGATCGCTCTGTGTATGGCGCCTTGGTGCGTTTGGCACAGCCCTGGAACATGCGTTACACCCTTGTTGAAGGACAAGGTAACTTCGGTTCTATGGATGGTGACTCGGCAGCTGCAATGCGTTATACCGAAGCCAGACTCTCGCCTGTAGGCGAAGCCATGATGCAGGATATTGAAAAAGAAACGGTCGACATGGACCGTAACTTCGACAATACGCGCGATGAGCCTAGCGTAATGCCTACACGCATCCCTAACTTCTTGGTTAACGGAGCAAGCGGTATTGCCGTAGGTATGGCTACCAATGTGCCCACCCACAACCTTAGCGAAGTGATTGACGGATGCGTGGCATACATTGATAATCCGGACATTACGATTGATGAGTTAATGCACTACATCAAGGCGCCCGACTTCCCTACTGGTGGATATATCATGGGCATGCAAGGTGTGCGTAGTGCATACGAAACAGGTAGAGGACGCATCATTATGCGTGCCAAAACCGACATTGAAAGCGGACCACAACACGACACAATCGTTGTGTCGGAATTGCCCTACGGACTCAATAAAGAGGAACTCGTAAAGTTCATCGGACAGTTGGCTGCCGAGAAGCGTATTGAAGGCATCTCGAACGTGAACGATGAGAGCGACAAAGACGGTATGCGCATTGTAATTGACGTGAAGCGCGACTTCAACGCCAATGTGGTGCTCAACAAGCTCTATAAGATGACAGCGCTGCAAACCTCGTTTGCCGTAAACTGCATTGCTTTGGTTCACGACCATAACCACAAGGCAGGACGTCCACAGTTGCTCACCTTAAAAGACTGCATCAAACACTTCGTTGACCACCGTCACGACGTGGTGATTCGTCGCACACAATATGACTTGCGCAAAGCTCAAGAGCGTGCGCACATCCTTGAAGGTTTAATTATTGCCTCCGACAACATCGACGAGGTGGTACGCCTTATCCGTGCTTCTAAAAACCCGCAAGCAGCTATCGAGGCTTTGAAACAACGCTTCGGACTCGACGACGTACAAGCTAAAGCCATCGTAGACATGCGTTTGGCACAGCTCACGAACATACAACAAGAAAAGTTGCACGAGGAATACGAAGAGATTGAACGCCGCATTGCTTACTACGAACAAATTTTGAGCGATGACGAACTCTGCCGCAAGGTGATGAAAGACGAGTTGATTGAGGTGAAGGAAAAGTATGGCGACGAACGTCGCACAGAAATTTTGCTCTCGTCTACCGAGTTTAATCCCGAAGACTTCTATGCCGACGATGAGGTGGTTATCACCATTTCACACTTGGGATATATTAAGCGTACTCCCCTCAACGAGTTCCGCGCACAAGGACGTGGTGGTGTAGGTTCAAAGGGTGGCAGCACACGCGATAGCGACTTTATTGAATACATCTATCACGCCACAATGCACAACACCATGCTGTTCTTTACAGCTAAGGGTCGCTGCTATTGGCTCAAAGTTTACGACCTTCCCGAAGGGGCTAAAAATGCCAAGGGACGTGCCATTCAGAATATGTTGAACATCGACCCTGACGATAGCATTAACGCTTGCTTGCACATTCGCAAACTCGCTGATGCTGACTTCTGTAAGAGCCATTATGTGATGTTCTGCACGAAGCAAGGCATTATTAAGAAAACATGCTTGAGCGAATACTCTCGTCCACGCACAAATGGTGTGAACGCAATCAATATTCGCGAAGACGACAAGGTGGTTAGCGTAGTACTTACCAATGGTTCGGACGAGATTATCATTGCCAACCGCAATGGTCGTGCCATCCGCTTTAACGAGGACACCGTACGTGCTATGGGACGTACTGCAACAGGTGTGCGTGGTATGAAGCTCGACGAGAACGATGCTACAGACGAGGTAATCGGCATGATTTGTGTGAACGATCCCGAACGCGAAACCGTATTGGTGGTGAGCGAACAAGGTAAGGGTAAACGTTCTGCTGTAGACGACTATCGTGTGACCAACCGTGGCGGTAAGGGTGTGAAGACACTCAACATTACCGAAGAAACAGGTAAGGTGGTAGCTATTAAGGCGGTGACCGAAGAACAAGACTTGATGATTATCAACAAGAGTGGCATTACCATTCGTTTGCGCATTAGCGATGTTAACGTACAAGGACGTGCCACACAGGGCACACGACTCATCGACCTTAAAAAGCGTAACGACGTAATCTCAAGTGTTTGCTTGGTTCCTGCCGAAGAGGAGGAAGAAGAAGCGCTCGACGATAACAACGAGAATACTCCAGAAACTACTGACACAATAACCGAGGAAAACACCCACGAACCGAATGCGCCTGAGCAGGGCGAATAAACACAACCATCTCCCTGCAATAAAGAATGGGACTAATCTTTCTGACTTCAGAGAAAGAGAAAGGCAATTCCCTAAAAAATAAAAAGGGATGTGCCACACCTTTAAGCACTGAAAACTAGAAATATTAGCTACATCCATAGCAAGTTCAGTTCAATAAAACAAATTAACAATGAAAAAGTTAGTTCTTAGTTTGGCTTTGCTCGTGGCAGGCATGAGTTCTGCCATGGCTCAACAGCAAAACCCAGGTTCTTGGAAAGCTTACGACAAGATTAACAAGGCCCAAACTCAACTCAACAAACGCACATCTGAGGGTTATGAAGCTGCCCAAGTGCTCTACAAAGAAGCTGAGGGTTTGATTAACAACGAAATTGAAGAGGCTAAAGTAAAGGGCAAAAACGATAAGTTGGCATTGCTCTATACACAAAATGCAGAGTTGCAAACTAAAATGCTTGATAGCGAATGGAAAAAAGCTTCGGGCGGAATTCCCTTCGACACCATTAAGTTCTGCACAAGCATCGACAAAATCATTACGCTCTACAACGAATCGTCAAAGTACAACCAAATGCCCGATGCCAAAGGCAGAGTAAAGACAAATCCTATTGTCGCACAGAAAACACGCTACGGCATCGAACACCAAATGCTCACTATGTATAGCGCTTGCGGTCTGTTTATGAACCAAATGGGACGCTACAAAGAGAGTGCTGAGTACTTCTACAAATTTGTGCAACTGCCCAAAATATCGCCTGTGTTCACTCCCGAAGAACGCGACTCTGTGATTAAGGCGCACGAGAAGGATTACAACAACTCATACGTGAACATTGCCAACCTTAGCTACAAGGCAAAGGACTGGGCTTCGGCTGTAAAATATTGCAACGAAGCACTCAACATGGTTAATGACTCTGTGAGCTTGCACGATCTTTATTACATTAAACTTGCTGCACAAGGCGAAAGCAAAGATAGTGTAGCCATGCAAAAGACCTTGCTCGAGGCTTATCAGCGCACAGGTCAAGAGGTTTTCTTCTTGCAACTCATGCAGACCTATATGAACTCGGGCAAAACTTCTGAGGCTGTAGAAATTGCCAACAAATCGGTTGCTGAAGATCCTAACAACAAAACATCGTGGTATGTAAAGGGTTACGTAGAACTCTACTTGCAAAAGGACTACCAGGGTGCACGCGAAGCTTTTGAAAAGGCTTTAGCTATTGACCCCGACTACGCCAATGCACTTTACTTGATTTCTGTGGCTTATACCGACGAAATCGTGAATAAGGTAAACTCAGGCAAATACGTGTACATCGGCAAAAACCGTAACATCGTAGGTCGTGGTAAGGGTGCTGCAGCCGATGCTGCTTACAAAAAGCAAAAGGCCATCTACGACAAGGAGTTGAACGAGGTGAAGTCATACTACAGAAAAGCACAAGGCTACCTTGAACACTTGCGCGAAATTGCCCCCGACATGGTCAACAAATGGGCACCTGCCTTGCAGACTGTATACACCAACTTGGGCATGAAGGATAAGGCTCAGCAAATGGACGAAGAGCTTGATGCTTACAACAAAGCTCGCGCAGCACAATAAGCCTTCTTGAACTTTCTAAAAAGGTTCTGAATTTTATAAGCACGCTCTGTGGCGTGGAATTAACTTAAAGAACCATCCATAAAACTATACTATGAGGTTGTGACGAAGAGATGCACGCATTATCTTTGTCACGACCTCACATTTAATTCAATAAACTATTATCATCAATGAGAACGCTCCTATTATCATTCATCATGTTGCTGCTGCCCACAATCGCGGGGGCTCAAAAGGCATATAAGCCATTGAAAACAGCCCTGAAAGATAAGAACTATAAGGAGGCGGTGGCACAAGTCAATAAACTGCGTGCCGATTCTACCTATCGTTTCGACACAAAGCTCTGCTTATATGGCATTGAAGCCTATCGCGGACTTAACGATGCCGAGAATATGAAGGTGTATCTTAAACAGAACTGCGACACAGTGGCTCTTTTCTCTACCACTTACCAAATTGTGAAAGAGGCTGTGATACTCGACTCTTTAGAGAATGAAAACAAAAAGAATAAAGGAGAGAAACCACACGAAACAAAGTTGGTTAACGAAATGCTGCAACGCTATTATCCCAATCTTAACGTAGCAGCACGCTTCTTCTATAAAAAACAAAATTACACAGAGGCTATGCGATATTTGCGCTATTGCATAGACTTGCCACATACACCTATCGGAGCACGCTCAAACCTTTCTACCAAACACGATGTGCCAAACGCTGTGCTTTACCTTAGCAGTGCTTTTGCTACTAAAAACTATGCTGAGGTACATCGCTACGAAAACATTGCGCTCTGCGACTCGGTTTCACGAAAAAGCATTATGAAGTTCTTGGCACGTACTGCCGAAGCCGAAAAGGATACTTTGGCATACGAGCGTATGTTGCGCCAAGGATGGAAAAATGGCGATTACGACGAAAGTTTCTTTGCGTTGTTGGTGGATTTTTACAACACACACAACGAATACGGACACACGCTCGATGTGGCTGCGCAACACATTAAGGTTCACCCCAAAAGCACCATTGCTTATATGGCACAGAGCGTGGCTTTCTTTAAACAAAAAAACTACGATAAGTGCATTGCCAGTGCTCAACAATGGCTTGAATGCGACTCGCTGAGTGCCGATGCACACTATTACATCGGTGCATCTTATGTATACAAAGTAGACGAGGTACCAATGGAAGGTCGCATCAATTCGCTCTCTTATAGACAATCGTTAGTGAAACGTGGTGAACTCTATGCAAAGGCTGAACCTGCACTCGAAACCTACCGCAAAATGATGCCTCAAGCTAAAGAAGAGTGGGCTCCCCTACTCTATAAGATATATTTGGCACTTAACAAAGGCGATAAGTTTGCCGAAATCGAAGATATTTTGGCTGAATAATTACTTGATTAGACCATTTTACTTTTACCCCTCACCCCAAAGATAAACCCCAATAACGCATGATAAAGAAATTCATCACATCCCAGCTCTTAACTGATAAAGAGTGGAATCACTACATACAAAATTTGCAATCGGCACCCGCTGCAAACAATGATGCCGAAGAATGTGATTGTGCTACCATGCTTCGTCCGCTAATTTTAAAAGGCATGGACGAGGAAATGCAAGAGGTAGACGCGATTGTGAACAACCCCGAGGCTCCCACTTTTGCAAATACCATTGTGGCGCTTGCTAACACGGGCGAGAACTTGGAACGTGCCACGGCGGTTATGTATAACTTATTGAGCGCTGAGACCGACGATAATCTTGAAGAATTGGCAAGCGAACTTGCCCCCAAACTCTCTGAGCATTCTAACAATATTATGCTCAACGAAAAACTGTTTGCACGTGTAAAGGCGGTTTATGATGCCGAAACAAACAAGTTGGAGGGCGAAGACAAAATGCTGCTCGACAAAACATACGAAGGCTTTGAACACTCTGGCGCTACCCTGTCTGACGAGGATAAACAACGCTTTAGAGAGATCACTGCGCAACTGTCTGAAAAAACTTTGAAATTCTCGCAAAATGTGCTGAAAGAGACCAACAATTTCGTTCTTCACATTACCGATGAGAAAGACTTGGCTGGCATACCCGAAATTCACAAAAATGCTGCACATCACGAAGCCGAAGCACAACAATTAGAAGGATGGGTGTTCACACTGCATGCCCCCAGCTTTATGCCCTTCATGATGTATGCCGAGAACCGCGAGTACCGCGAAAAGATGTATCGTGCCTATAACAGTCGCTGCACACACAATAACGAATATAACAACTTCGAAATTGTGCGTAGCATCGTGAATCTGCGTCGCGAGGTAGCTCAAATTTTGGGATATAAAGACTATGCAGATTATGCACTGTGCCGACGCATGGCACAAAATGCCAAAAACGTATATCAGTTACTCAACGACTTGATAGACCATTACCTTGATCGTGCGAAACAAGACGTGGCTGAGGTTGAGAAAAAGGCACAACAAATTGAGGGAGCTGACTTTAAGTTGCAACCTTGGGACTTCTCTTACTACAGTCAAAAGTTGAAACACGAACTTTATGACTACGACCCCGATATGCTACGCCCCTATTTTGAACTCTCACAAGTACAAAAGGGAGTATTGGGTTTAGCCACAAAACTATACGGCATTACGTTTAAACGCAACGACAATCTGCCTGTATATCAAAAAGATGTCATTGCATACGATGTCTACGACAAAGACGGAGCCTTCTTGGCTATTTTGCTTGTAGACTTCTTCCCTAGAGAAAGCAAAAAGGGTGGCGCATGGATGACAAACTATCGCGATGAGTCGTGCAATGCTCCCACCCACGTAAAGGTGATGCCCGACAACTCAAACCGTCCGGTGGTAAGTGTCACAACCAACTTTACAAAACCCACTGCCGACACACCTGCATTGCTCACTTTAGGCGAGGTTGAAACTTTCTTACACGAGTTTGGACACGCTCTGCACGGAATTTTTGCCATGACGCACTATGCAAGTCTTAGCGGAACTTCTGTATATTGGGATTTTGTGGAACTTCCTTCACAATTTATGGAGAACTATGCCACAGAACCAGAATTTTTGGGTACATTTGCCCATCACTACCAAACGGGCGAACCTTTGCCTCAAGAATACATTGACCGCATACGTAAAAGCCGTAATTTTCAATCGGCATACGCTTGCATGCGACAAGTTTCTTTCGGCCTGCTCGACATGGCATACTACACACTGCGCGAACCGCTTACCTCAGACATTAAAACCTTCGAGGACGAGGCTTGGAAACGCGTACAACTACTGCCTAAAGCAGACGATGCTTGCATGAGCGTGGAGTTTGGACATATTATGGCGGGCGGATATGCAGCAGGATATTACAGCTATAAGTGGGCTGAAGTGTTAGACGCAGATGCCTTCTCTCTCTTCAAAGAAAAAGGCATTTTCAATGAGGACGTGGCAAACAGTTTCCGTGAAAATGTATTGTCGAAGGGAGGCACTGAAAATCCGATGGATCTCTATGTACGCTTCAGAGGACAAGCCCCTAACATCAATGCATTGTTAAAGCGCGATGGCATTCAATAAAATCGTGTGAGAAGGGAGGAAAGAAACCATAAACTTCCTCTATCTCTTTACAAAGAATAATAAACCTTCTCCATCACGCATTTTAAAAGAGGATCATCGTAAACACCTACATAACAACGAACACACATTATGACAAAAGCAGAATTACTTGATAGGCGCTATTTAAGAATGGCACGTATTTGGGCTGAAAACTCATACTGCACACGCCGTCAGGTGGGAGCGCTTATTGTAAAAGATAAGATGATTATTAGCGACGGATATAACGGAACTCCTTCGGGATTTACCAATATATGCGAAGGTAGCAACGGACTGACCTTGCCCCATGTGCTACACGCCGAAGCTAATGCCATCACTAAAATTGCACGCTCTGGCAACAACTCTGACGGAGCTACACTCTATGTGACGGATGCACCCTGCATTGAATGTGCAAAACTCATTATACAAGCTGGCATAAAACGTGTGGTTTATGCACGCAGCTACCGTTTAACCGATGGCATTGACCTCCTTGCTGAGGCTAACATCGAGGTGGTTCACATCGAAGACGTTGATGCCACCCAAACTACTGAAAGCTAAGTTTTTATAAATTCAATGATTAAGCACAATAAAAATCGTTTTGTTCCTCTCCTTGTTTCAATAGGAGTGGTTGTGGGTATCATGCTGGGAAGTTTCTTTGCCAATCACTTTTCGGGCAATCGACTCAGCATTATCAACAATTCGAGCAACAAGATAATCGACCTCTTCCATCTCATTGACGATCAATATGTTGACACCGTTAACATTCCTGACTTGGTTGAGAAGTCTATGCCCCAAATACTTAAAGAACTCGACCCTCACTCTACTTACATCTCGGCTTCGAAAGTTGAAGAGAGCATGCAGGATTTAAAAGGTAGTTTCTCGGGCATTGGCATACAATTTACCCTTTATAAAGACACCGTGAGAGTGGTGAAAGTGGTAAAGGGTGGACCTTCTGAAAGCGTAGGCATTCAAGCAGGAGATCGCATCGTAAAAATAGACGAGAAGGTGTATGTGGGCGATTCGGTAACAAACGATGGAACCATGTCGCGCCTGAAAGGTCCCAAAGGCTCGGTTGTGCGATTGGGCATAAAACGTGCAGGGAAACCTAAACTCATCGGCTTTAGCATTACTCGTGGCGAGGTGCCTGTAAAAACTGTGGATGCTGCCTATATGACTGCTCCTAGCATTGGTTATGTGCGCATTACAAGTTTTGGCGAAACCACGTATGCCGAATTTATTGCAGCACTCAGCAAGTTGCAAACACAAGGTTTTGAAAAACTCATCATCGACTTGCGCGGAAACCCTGGTGGTTACATGGAAACCGCCGTACAGTTGGTCAATGAGTTCTTGCCTAAAAACGCTTTGATTGTATACACACAAGGCAGAAAATCGCCCCGAAAAGAATATCGCACTGATGGTCGTGGCGCTTATCAAAAAATACCTTTGGTGGTATTGGTCGACGAAACCTCAGCCTCAGCAAGCGAAATCTTTGCTGGCGCTATACAAGATAATGACCGTGGCACAATCATCGGACGTCGCTCATTTGGCAAAGGCTTAGTGCAAGTGCCTATTGAATTTCCCGATGGTTCAATGCTTCGACTCACCACGGCACGCTACTATACGCCCTCAGGACGTTGTGTGCAAAAGCCCTATAAACCTGGCGATGAAGAAGACTATGAGGCTGACCTCCTTTTGAGAGCTGAACACGGAGAATACTTCTCGGCTGATAGCATTCGCACCACTGGCGAGAAATATAAAACGCGCTTAGGACGCACCGTATACGGAGGTGGTGGCATTGTGCCCGACATCTTTATTGCCCGCGACACTTTGGGCATGACCTCTTACTTTAAAGAGGCATATTTGGGAGGATTGCTGTTTCAGTATGCCTACGACTTTGTAGACCGTAACCGCAACGAACTCAATAAGTGTAACGACTTGACAAGCGTGAGCAAATATCTTAAAAAGAAAAACATCATCGAGGGCTTTGCCTCTTATGCCGAAAAAGCTGGACTCAAACGTCGCAACTTGATGATTCAAAGTTCACGCAATTTGCTTACCACATACATCTCGTCTGCCATTATTAGCGATGTGTTCGACGATGGAGAGGCGGTTGAATATGTAAACCAAACCGATGCCGCAGTGCTTCGTGCCACAAGCATCCTTACCAAAGGCAATGCCCTACCCCAAGTGAACAATAGTAAGGGGAAAGCACAGGCTAAAGCCTTGATTGAGCAACTCTCTGCGCCCTACTCTTTGGCACTATGGCGCACTACCATGCCTTGGCACAAACCGCTCTTTATGCAGTATACAAAGGTTGGCGCTACCCCCTCTAAAAACTTAGTGGACGACCCTCAAAAATTGGCTATATGTTTGCGAAAACTGAAGTTCGTCAACGCATAAAACAAGCGGTTAAAGCCATGACTGCACACGAGCGTCAAGAGCTATCCTTGCAGCTAATGCAAAAGTTGGCACAGCATCCACGCTTTGTGCAAGCCAAGGTGATAATGCTCTATCATGCCTTGCCCGATGAACCTGACACACGCACATTGCTCAATACATGGTTCAAAGAAAAAACACTCTTACTGCCTGTGGTCTGTGGCGAACAACTCTTGCTCAAGGTCTATCAAGGCGCACAACATGTGCAAACGGGCGCTTATGGCATAGCCGAACCACAAGGCGCATGCTTTAACCAATATCAAGACATCGACCTCATCGTAGTGCCAGGAATGGCATTCGATGCACAAGGACACCGATTAGGACGCGGAAAAGGATTTTACGATCGTTTTCTATCGATGCCTCAACTCACACATACTTATCGTTTGGCGCTCTGCTGGCCTTGCCAACTTATTGAGCAAGTTCCCACAGAGCCGCACGATGCACGCATGAACGAGATTCTAACATGTTAAATAGGCACATACGCTGTATGAAAGAATTACGCACTGCATGGGCTTTATAAACATGACACCCAGAACGCGTTCAAATGGTTCAAGTTCAAGAGCACCAAATCTATAATCCATAAAAATCAAGGCGTGGACTCCTCCACCCCTTTAAACCTTAATTGCAAGAATTATGACACTCGATATTCTTATTTGCTCGCTCGACAAAGGAGTAGTACGTGTGCAAGACGTGTTGCTTCCACCGCAAGACAATGTACATTACATCGTGTCTTATCAATATACAGACGATCGCTACCTTGAACTCATCCCTAAAGTGTTAAACAAACGCGACGACGTTTCTATTTACACTTATAAAGGAAAAGGGCTCTCAGCAAATCGCAACCTGGCACTTGACAAAGCTACTTCAGACATTGTGATGTTTGCCGATGATGATGCACACCTTTTGCCCGATACCCCCGAAAAGGTTATCGGATGCTTTGAGCAGCACACCGAACTCGATGTGGCGTTCTTCTGTGCCTCAACCTACACGGGCAAACTGCTAAAGAACTATCCTAAAGAAGATTTTGATGTGTTGGCAATGCCTGCACAATACACCATCTCTGCCCTCGAAATGGCATGCCGCCGACGCAGTGTGCAAGGAAAAATTCGTTTCGACGAACGCTTTGGTTTAGGCACAAAATTCCTTACCTGTGGCGAAGAAGAGGTGTGGTTAGAAGATGCCCTGCGCATGGGACTTAAAATGCACTACTACCCCGAAAAGATAGTAGAAACAAGCACCATGCTTAAAAAATCGTTGGTGTATGTAGATGCGGGTGTGCAACGTAGCCGTGGAGCTATTGACTACTACATGTTGGGACACCGCGCATGGTGGAGTTGTTTCTGCTTTGCCTTGCGCAGTGCTAAAAAGGGCTATTGCCACTTCTTGCCCATGATGCGACATTTGGCAGAAGGCATACGCTACATGAAACGTACAAGCAAGTAAAGTAAACGGGGAGGTTCAGAAATTTCTCTGAAAGATAATTGCAACTTTTTTAAAAAGAAGAATTTTTAAAAGAAGAATTTTTAGAACCATCCTTAAAACAAGAAGAATACAAAATGGCAAAGACGCAACGAGAAAACGAAGGTCATTTGCGCGAATACAGAGACGACATACGTCAAGCTGTTGAAGTAATGAACAAAGGGGGCATCATTCTCTACCCCACCGACACCATTTGGGGCATTGGTTGCGATGCCACAAACCCCGAGGCTGTGAAACGCGTATACGACATCAAACACCGAAACGACGCTAAAGCATTAATTACACTCATCGACTCTGAGGCTAAACTCGAAGCCTACGTTACCAATGTGCCCGAAGTGGCATGGCAACTCATCGAAGTAGCTGAAAAACCACTGACCATTATCTACGATGGAGCACGAAATCTTGCACCCAACCTCTTGGCAGAAGATGGCAGCGCAGGCATACGAATCACACGCGAAGAGTTCAGCAAAAACCTTTGCATGCGTATGCGACGAGCCATTGTTTCTACATCTGCCAACATCAGTGGAGAACCTTCGCCCAAATGTTTTGCCGACATCTCGCCCGACATTATAAATGCCGTAGACTACGTGTGTACATCACGTCGAAACGAAGACAAAAATCCTCCTGCATCTAACATCATTAAATTAGGGGCTGGAGGCGAAGTTAAGGTTATACGCTAAAGGATGGTTAGGAGTAATGAAAAAGATTATCAATCCTTATTTAGGTAAAGAGGGCTACAACTGCATTTGCTGCAGCCCCAATAACCCCATCGGTCTACACTTAGAGTTTTATGCCGATGCCGACGATGTGTTAACCATTTGGCATCCATCTACTCACTTTCAAGGATGGGTTAACACCCTACATGGTGGAATCATCAGCATGCTAATGGACGAAGTAGCTGGATGGGTGGTAAACTATAAATTGCAAACAACTGGCGTTACCACACAACTCAACGTCAAATATCGTCGTCCCGTAATGACCGACGAAAGCGAAATCATTGTGCGCGGACACATTGCCCAACAACGTCGCAACTTGGTGACCATTCACCTCACATTGCAAAATGCCAAAGGCGAAATTTGCAATGAAGCAGATGCCACTTACTTTACCTTCGGACCTGAAAAGGCTAAGGAAATGGGATTTGAGGGCTGCAAAACCGAAGATTATGTGTGAATGTGTTGCAACACGAATGCTCTCTTTTAGATAGGCTATCTAAGGCGAACATCTATTTTATGGATAGATTATTTTAAACACAAAAATCCCCATAAACGAATCAAACATCCCAAACAAGATGCATCATTCGTTTATGGGGTTTTTCTTGCCTTCGCAGCGAATTCTTTATAATTAACTGCAAGTGACAAATGACAAGTGACACCCTATTCAATTGATAATCAAAAATTTAAGTGTCACTTTGTCACTTGAAAATTTTCTTAATTCATAGTTAACAAAACTATAATAGATAAGAAAGGGTATTCGTAACCTTACTTCATTTCCCACCCCGCAGCCTTAGCAATTTTCTGCGGAATCTCGGTATTATCTATTTGACCATGAAAGGCATCAGCCCCCACGCCAATAGCAAACACAGGGACAAAACCATTAGAGTGTCCCCCACTCTGCCATCCAATTAAGGCACATTCAGCCATTACCGCACGAGCTGCATCGGCTAAAGCATCTACCTTAGCATAAAGCGACTTCTTGTCGGCAGCCGAACCATTCTTCATGGCATCAAAAGCATTGTGAAGACGCTTTTGTTGCTTTTCTGAGAGCTTCACACCCTCACCAAAGCCCCAATTTTGCTTGAGGTCATTTTCTACCAACTCCCAAGTAAAGTCATCACCCTTTTGTGCATGCAATGCTTTTAAATGCTGGCTATAAGCATCCGTACTCATACGCTGGTAACGAAACAAATCCGTGTAGAGTTTATAAGCCCCTCTGCCCAATACTAAACCACCTGTTTCATGATCGGCAGTAACCACAATAAGCGTTTCGTCGGGATGTTGATTATAAAATTCAAAAGCAACCTTCACCGCCTCGTCCATATCGGTTATTTCGCGAATCATTGTAGCCCCATCGTTACTATGGCAAGCCCAATCAATCTTTCCGCCCTCAATCATCAAGAAGAAACCCTCTTTCTTTTGCTTAGTTAAAAAGTTTACGCCAGCACGTGTAACCTCTTGCAAAGTCATGTCCTTGTCTGTGCGGTCGATGGCATAAGGCAGAGAAGAACGGTCGCGCTCACTGGCTTCAACCGTTTGCAGCAAAATAAGTTTTTTAGCTTTCTTCGCCTTACGCAAATAGTCCTTATATCCACGCGCTATGCTATAGCCCGCCTGTTCACATTGCGCATAAAGCGAAGGCGCTGCCGCATTGTCCTTGTCTTGGGGTTGCATAAAGTCAGACCCTGCATAAAAGTCGAATTGTGCATTTATCAGGTCCTTACCGATGGCATAATACGAACCACGCGCACCCTGATGCGCATAAAAAGCGGCTGGGGTAGCATGGTCTACACTAACCGAGGTGCCCACACCCACTGCAGCTCCCGCTTGTTGTGCCCAAACGGCAATGCTGTTTACAGCAGTTTTTTGGTCGGCAAGCACACCCAATTCGCCATTCTTGGTTTTGTGCGAAGTAGCAAGTGCCGTACCCGCGGCTGCAGAATCGGTAACCCCATTTGTGGCAGAATAGGTAGTAACAAGTGCTGCATAAGGAAATTGCGTGAAGCATAAAGGTTTCACACCTATACGTCCTTCGAGTGCAGCATAATAGGTTTCGGCACCATTCACTTGGTTCACACCCATACCGTCGCCAATAAAATAGAACACATACTTGGCTTGCTGTGCCATAGCCCCCATGCTCACCACCAAAAGTGCCATGAGACAAGCTAAACGCATCATTCTTTTCTTCAACATATCAGAAACTTATTTTTGTTTTTATAGATTTAAAAATTCATTTACCACAAACCACCCCAATCCATACCCCCGAAAAGCAAAAAAGTCTTCGACATTTCTATCGAAGACTTATACTTTTTTGTAGCGCCTACGGGAATCGAACCCGTATACCATGCGTGAGAGGCATGTATCCTAACCATTAGATGAAAGCGCCAAGTGCGGAAGCTGGGGGATTCGAACCCCCGGTACGGTAAACCCGTACGTCAGTTTAGCAAACTGGTGGTTTCAGCCACTCACCCAAACTTCCTTTTTTAGCTTTTCAAGAGGTGTTATCTCTCAAACGCGATGCAAAGGTACGACATTTTTTTAAACTACCAAACCTTTCTGCAAAAAAAGTGTACTTTTATCCGCTTTTTCTTCATTTTTCAAGGTAAAACACGTGTTTTTGCCCTTTTATTCACTCTTTATTACCATTATATTCATGCATATCGATGATATCTCCCACACGAATTTCAGTGCCGTTAAGCAATATTATTTTACCATTTTGTTCGTCTATACGCTGCAAGCGCTCGGTCAGCACCTTATACGCCCCACCCTCTTTAAAGGCATCGGGCACAAAATATTTTATTTTTATAAAAGGATGTTCTGCCTGACGCATGCGCAATTCTGCAAGCGTGTAGTCAAGCAGTTCGCGCTGATCCTCGCCTAATGTCACTTTTTCTTCAGTGTGTCGCGCACATTCTGCCAATGCCTCGTAATGTCCTGAAACTGCTGCAAAGGCGCCAAACTGTGCGGCACGCTTTAGCATGCTCATAGGTTGGTGTCGAACAGACTGATGGCGTGGAAGGTTGATTATGTCGGCATACATTACCTTATTTTGCGCCTCATTTGCTTTGAGTTCTTCGAGTATATTCATGTGTACGGAATTCTAATTAAAAACATCGCGCTCCCCTTACTCTTTTAAAGGAGATAACGCGATGTTTTGCTATTTACCCAAGAATGATTCTAATTTATATAGAAACCACTCTTATTTAAAAATCCCACTTCACACCCAAACACGGACGGCACTTAAAACCGAGTGTCGTGCCAAAGTTATTGCTCAACTCAATCTCTGTGCCTACATTCAGGTTGTTGCAACCAAAATGGCGACCCACGTTATACCACAGCTGTGGTTCTGTAATAAACACCGTGTGCTTGTTTTTTGTCACATCCGTGCCGTCTTCATTCACTCCAGTATTGTAAGAATGATCTTCGAACCACACATCTGCAAAACCATCAAACGTCAAGCCTTTAAGTCCAAAGAGGTCCTTACACGTCCACACGCCAGTAAACTGCATGGGCACCTTGCTATCTGCCTGAATAATTTTTTTGTACAAGAGTTTCAAGTTGAGTGTATTGTTATAGCTCTGATCGTGCAAAAAATAATCCACACCAGCCAACCATGCCGAATTAATAGGGTAACTTCTCGTAATACCGCCATTATATTCTACATGCAAACTTAAAGGCGCCAACTTCGTCTTTTGCCAAAAGTTCAAGCAACGTGCTATTTCAAGATAAGTGCCACCTGGGGCAAGCTTATTCTTTTCGCTACCATCGTGTTGCTTATAGTTAAAGTCATGGTCAATAAAGAAGTAGGTATTACCCCACTTATCGGCCTTGAACATTTCGAGCGTCATGGTCACATATTTTCGATCGGTGCCCATGTCATAAAACACTTGCATATTTACCTGTGCCATAGCCTGCTGAAAGAGGGTCAAGCCCAGCAGCAGGAACATCAACTTTCTTAGTTTCATTGTTTTAATAATATAGGTTATATTCTATTCAAAAGCGTAATTCAAAATAAAGAGCAGGGCTAACACGATGAGCGTAGCATTAAGCTCGCGCCACTTGCCCGAACAGAGTTTAATAATTACATAGCTAAGAATGCCCAAGCAAATGCCATCGGCTATCGAATAGCAAAGCACCATCGTAATCATGGTGATAAACGCTGGGAATGCCTCAGACACGTCCTCAAGGTTTATTTTCTTAACCGAATCTACCATCAACACGCCCACCATTACCAAGGCGCCACTTGTAGCAGCCGAGGGGATGAGCATAAAGATAGGCGAAACAAAAATGGCAAGAATAAAGAGGAGACCTACGAAGAAGGAGGTTAAACCCGAACGTCCGCCTTCTGCCACACCCGATGCACTTTCAATATAGGTTGTGATGGTGCTGCTGCCCAAGAAGGCACCCGCCGTAGTACCAATGGCATCGCTCAGCATCGCTTCCTTCATGCGCGGTATGCGTCCCTCAATGCTCGCACCCGTTTTCTGCACCAAGGCTACCAATGTACCCAAAGTGTCGAAGATGTTGATAAGCAACAACGAGAAAATAACCATAAAGGTTTTAAGGTTAAAAAAGTTGTTGAAATCGAACTTACAAAAGATGGGAGCAATGCTATGGGGTGCCGAAATGGGAGTCCAATTTTCAGGAATCTCTGTAACATGCATAGGGATGCCCACAATCGTGGCAATAATAATACCATAGAACAAAGCGCCCTTCACACCGCGCACCATAAGCATGCCGCTAAGCAAAATCGAGAATATGCCCAACAAACACTCTGGGGTAAAGTTGCCAAGCTTCACAAAAGTGGCTTCGCTGGCTACAATAATATGCGCATTTTTTAAACCGATAAAAGCAATAAACATACCAATACCTGCCGATATGGCAAAGCGCAAGTTGGTAGGGATGCAATCCAAAATCTTGTCGCGCACATTGAGAAAGGTGATAAGAATAAATATCACACCTTCAATAAGCATCACGGCAAGCGCTTGCTGCCACGAAAGTCCCATAGCTTGGCAAAGCGTAAAGGCAAAAAAGGCATTCAAACCCATACTCGGAGCTTGCGCAAATGGCAATTTTGCCATAAACGCCAATAACAGCGTAGCAATGGCAGAGGCTATGGCAGTACTCGTAAATAGAGCCTCACGGCTCATCCCCGTGGTCGAAAGTATATCGGGGTTTACTGCTAAAATGTAACACATGGCAAGGAATGTGGTCAGTCCTGCCACAAGTTCGGTTTTAATGCGCATCGTCTTGGCATCAAAACCAAAAAGCTTTTTAAGTAGCATAGTTTGTGTATAAAAATTTTATGGAGTTTCTCATTCGTCTTCAGGACTCGATGCGCTCATAATATCCTTAATGGTTTGCTTAATGCCACGATAAATGCCCAAAAAGAAACGACCTATCCCTTTAAGTGCAGCAACGCTCAGTTTTCTAAAGTTTAGCACCAAGAACACCAAACCTGCAAGCAGACCTTTCAGAGCGATTTCTAAGCCCTTAAGCAAATAGTCGCCTGCTGTGAGCAACAATTCTACACCACGCGCTTCGCCTTTCTTCACATAAACCTGAACGCGACGATAGCCTGCCATCCATAACAAGGGCAGTCCCACACCTGCTATAAGATACAGAATCACCCAAAGCACATTGCTTGCAGGATTTAACACCGTGGGATGTCCGCCCACTGCCTCCCAAGGCAAACCATAGCACGCCACTTTCAGCGCACTCACCACCTTAAAGGCTACGATGTGAAAGGCAAATATATAAAGCGTATTGTCGCCTATGTGCACAAGCGAACGCTTCACAAACGTTTCACGACGGTCAATAAACTGACAGCCATAAGCAATGGCTATGAAAGCTGCAATAGCAGGCAAAAAGATTGAAACAAAATCGAGGGTCTTACCGTTGAATGCCATGCTCGAGGGAAACAAAAACGAAGCCACGAGCAAAAGCACTGCGCAAGGCACAGCGACCTTCCACGTAAGGCGCTCCATCACCTTGTATTGGCGAAGCAAAAAGCCTGCTGCCATAAACGAAAGTCCCAAGAGTTCGCGATACCCACCTTGTGCCAAACCTGTTACATGAATGCCGCAAGTGGTCTTCCACAACGTCAGCAACACGCCACATCCAAGTAGTGCCCAACCTGCCTGCTTATCTTGAGCAAAACGCGAATTTTTACGCAATATTTTGAACAGCACCAAAAACAACAAGCTGGCTACAAACAGCGCACGGAAAAACCAAAACGACCCACAAAGAAAGTCGTTATAGCCCGACATGTTAAACACGATGCTCCACAAATGCTGGCTCCATTGTGTCCAATTATAGGGATGAAGCACCCCCATTGTGGCATTACCAAATTGGGGTTGTTCGCTCAGAATGCCACAGGTAAAAAGCAAATTGTGTATCACAAGGAAAAACACGCTCCAACGCACAAAGGGCCAATAAAGTCCCTTCACGCGGTGCATCACAAAACTATGCGCATCGTTTAAATACTTGGTATGGAAAAAATATCCTGCACAAAGAAAAAAGATGGGCACATGGAATATAAACACAAAGTGCGAAAGCCAACCGCTAATACCTGCGTGCGACAATACCACGCAAATAATAGCAATCGCCTTTACCATTGTGAAGCACGTAGAGCGCTTGCGCTGCGTGTCGTTCACAGTTTCTGTGCCAACACCTACTACATTCTGTGGCTCAACCTTTGTGGACTGTTGGGGCTCTGTTTGAGCTACAGCCACCGAAGCAGCCCCACCTACTGATTCAGCCCCCGCAGAAGCCGTTGCAGGAGTTGAAGTGGCAGCACAAGTTGCCGACTGCAAATCTTCGTTCATAATCGTTTTTTATTTTTTACCCTATTGGGGGATTTTCTTATTACCTATTATTAACCTCACTTATGCCTGCGACTCATCCACCTCGTGCATCACAAAGTCGCCAAGTCCACTGTTATCGCCCTCCTTCTTGTCGCACTTCACAAACGGACTGAGGAAATGGAATATCCAGCCCTTCGTCTTCTTCCAACGCCCCCAATTTTTCCACAACTCGGGCGTAAGCATAAAGCAGCGTGTGTCGCGATCGTGATAGAATATCTCTTGCAACTGAGCCGTGGTGTAACGGTCTGCCACAAGCATGTTACATTCATAGTCAAACGACAAACTGCGACTATTCAAGTTGGCAGAACCCACAAAAGCATAAAGGCTATCCACCATCATTATTTTACTGTGATGAAAGCCACCCGTAAAGAAATACATCTTCGCCCCTGCCTTCATCAGCTTATGGGCATTATACTCTACCACACGCGGCGTTACAGGGATATCGCTCTTTTGCGACACCATTATCTGCACATCCACCCCACGGCGAGCCGCCTTTTTAAGTGCCCGCTTAATGTGCCTGCACAAGGTGAAATAAGGGTTGATAATCAATATCTGCTTTTCAGCATGCTCAATGGCATGCACAAACGTGTCGTGAATAATGCGCGGAGTTTCACACGGGTCACGATTCACCACCCCAATAATCTTGCTACCAGCAGTTGGTGTAGTGTCTTGCTTTAGCATGCCAAAATCGTTACGCGCATCGCGCTCGCCAGGGTAATATTCTGCCCCATGCACATTCTGATGGGTCACACGGTTCCAAAAGTTCAAAAACACCTTTTGCAACTCGCCCACCGCGTCGCCCTCTACACGCGTATGAATGTCGCGCCACTCGCCAAACTCGGGTTTACCCGTAATGTAATAGTCTGCCACATTCATACCACCCGTATAAGCCACCACGCCATCTATCACCACAATTTTGCGATGGTCACGATGAAACACATGGTTTATCCAAGGAAAACGTATCGGGTCGAATTCATAAATTTCTACACCTCGCGCACGTAAACTGTCAAGGTGGCGAGTCCTCAGCGGACGATTGTTCGAACTATTGCCAAAACCATCGAACAGCGCACGAACCTTTACGCCCTCAGCAGCTTTACGAACCAAAATGGCAAATAGTTCTTTGGATATTGAATCGTTGCGAAAATTGAAATATTCAAGATGGATGCTTTGTTTGGCTGCACGCAAAGCGGGGAGAAGGTCGTCGAACTTCTCCTTACCGGTCTTAAACACAACCAATCGGTTGTTGCCCGTAAACTTCACACCGAAATCTTCCTGCAAAAAGTTTACTATGTCTAAATCGCTGTGCTTTGCTGGACGACATTTCTGCGCCAACGCAGGCAAATAAATAAAATGTGTCAAGAATATAACAATTACGAATGCAAATATATGCCGAAAGGCAACTAATGATTTATGTAAATGCATTAACGTGGTTCGAAAATATCTGATTATAAATTTCTAAATTTTCAGCTTTGCTCATCCTCCATACGCTTCTTTCTTTTTTAAGAGCATGGTCCTTCACAGAATCCACAACACCCATCACACCTCTCATCACCCTCAATCACATACAGATATTGGACGAACAAAATTAGCTATCACCCGCCCCACCCCAAGTGCAACCGAATGCAATATGCACGGATTGAATTATCGTGCAAACCGAACGCAATCAAACTTGTTTGAATTGCTGAGGTGCAG
>ERZ1026884.475-NODE-475-length-26666-cov-9.846905_pt1 | contig 26666 bp, 20 predicted proteins | sample MGYA00380172_ERZ1026884 | MGnify/ENA primary metagenome ERZ1026884 (study PRJEB33269, sample SAMEA4719808) | human gut metagenome | biome: human-associated habitat; feature: organic feature; material: feces | place: Cameroon | collected 2013-10 ... | reverse complement strand
AGGAGCTGGAGTACAGAGCAGAAGTTCGATGAAATATGTGGCTGGCATTGGAATTATAGTGATAGGAAGCATATTAATCCTTAGTGTTTTAAAGAAAAAGAAATTGGAGGATTATGAATGAAGAAAATCAGTCTGTACTTATTAATTTTTACAATGCTATATTGTCTGTGTGCGTGTGGAAAAAATTCTGATGCAAAATCAAACAGTAGAGAAGATGATGGCAGAAAAGAACAAAAGATATTTGTCCCGTCAATGACTGGAGAGAAAAAGGGTGTTTTTATCATGTAGTTGCAACAACAAAAGACGGAAAGCAATATTCCATAGGAGAGTTACCTCTTACCGATGACAGAAAAGGAACTGAAAAAAAGAAACATCCTTTCATGGATGGTACAGATCTTGAAGAGCTTGGAGATGGCTATGCATCTGCAAGTGAAATGAAATATTGTGGGGCTCGTTATATTTTCAATCAGAAGATTGATATCACACAGATAGAACAGATAGAAATAATAAAATATAAAATCAGCAGATGATATAGGTATAAAAACAGGTCATAAATTTGTTGACGATGATAGGAAACCATGTTAGGATGATGGCAGAGACTATCAATGAAGTGACAGGGGAATGAGTTTTTGACTCATCCCCCTGTTCTGATTATCAGGAGAAATGGATGAAAAAGAACAATCAGATGAAACCAGACAATGTAGTAAAACGTCTATGGGCATTTTTTATCGTGCTCACCATGTGTATTACCGTGCAGCCTGTCGTGCCGGTAAAGGCGCAGGAGGCTGTGCAGACAGCGGCAAAAACAATCTATACGGAATTTAAACATGGAAATTCTACTCATTCCGGAGATGGAAGCTATGGAAATCCCTACAATTTATTTGAGGATGCCTATGCGGCTGCCGGCAATGGGGATGAAATCTCAATTTTGGGAAGTGGTGCTTTTTTAAATGCCGAGGCTGCGGAACCGTTTATTTTTGATAAAAGCGTGACCGTCAATGGAAATGGAAATACTTTTTCCAACCGTAAGGGGGGATTTATCCTGAATACGGATGTGACATTTAAAAACATTACGCTGCGGTTTTCCAATCGTCTGCACGATGCAATTTTTGCAAATGGGCATAAACTTGTTCTTGAGAATGTTATGTGCGACAGCGGATTCCGCTATGTAGATATCTTTGGCGGATCCCTTTATGAGAATGGAAAGAATATGGGGAATCATCCGGGATCAGAGGCACAGATTCTGATTACGGGTGGTGGCACCAATCTGGGGAATATTTATGCAGGTTCCATGAACGGAACATATGACGGTAAGACACAGATCGTGCTTACGCACGTTTCCGGTACGCAAAATGGGGAAATCTATGCATCCGGTGCCAGGGAACCGTATGTAAATCAGGGGGACTGGTTTTCCATGCAGGAGCCGGATCCACCGGCGGCGGATGGACAATATACGGTTTCCGGTGATGTGGAAATTTCACTTACCGGTTCCGATACGAAACAGGTATACGGAGTATCTGAAAATCACGCAGGGAAGACATTTCTGACTATAGATACCGACCAGTCCTATACCGGAACTCCAGGTATAAGCAAAGTAGGAAACCTCACAGTAAAGGGTGGTGGAACATTTGCACCGGTAGCTTTGGACAGCTGTACGGTCAGACTGGAAGGGGCAAGTGCGATTGATCTTTCCCAGATGGAAACTCCACAGGTACATTCGATTGTGAGTGCGGATTCAGCAGGAAACCGACTGATCTTAGGAAAAGAACAGACGCTGAATGTTACAGATACCATTACGGGTGCACTTACATTTGAAACCCTGAATGGAAGAAATGGAAAATCCGGAATTGCGGAGTATGGTCACACCTATCTGGAACTTGGAAGGGCTGCGGATACGGCGGTTTCTTTTACACCGACAGACGGACAGACGGGAATGACACTGGAACGGACATCGTCTGGAAACGGAGAAATCTGGAAAACCAGTGAGTTGTCAGGGAATGAACCGGTTGCAGTAAAAAATATGACCATAAAAAATCCGGTAATTACCACAACGGTTTCGGAGATTTCAAAAGTCGGTGAGTATGAAAATAAGAATCCAAAACCATATCTGGCAGAGGTAGCCTGGCTGGAGCAAACGGATGAGTATGATCGGGATCTAGGGTTTGTTCCGATGGAATATGAAGTAACATTTAATGGAACTGCTTATTTTTCAAAAACAGTTACAGAGAACGGGGATAGTTTTATTTGTATTCCAGAGTTAAATTTAATGTTTATGACGGGGGTATCATATGAGGAAATTACAGATGATACGATCACACCCATGTGCTATCACACGACTGAGAGTTCTACAGTAAAAGAAGGAACCTACTACATCACAATCCGTCCATTTTCAGCAGATGAACAGATCGAACAGAACGTAATTCTGATTGTAAACAAAGATCTGGATACATCTGGTTCGACGGCTACTTCAAAGGAAACAACCACTACGATAAATGGATTACCATCGGCCGTGTTCATGCAGGATGAACTGAATCTTACCGTGCAGACGGTCTATACAGGTAGCAGCTTACAGGGACAGAACGTGCCGTCTGCTGATTTTTCGGTATACATTAACCAGACCCCTTATGAAGTATCCGGCATCACGCTTCAAAAAGGAGTGGCAGCCATAAAGATTCCGGTTTCAGAGGCAAACGGATTTCATATGGGAGAAAATGCAATTACAGTTTCTTATGCAGGTGCAGGAGCAGCCAATGAAAATGATAGGGCACTTCCTTCCCAGGCAAACGAAACCGTGACGGTAAATCCAATTGCCGTAAAGATGCAGTATGATACCATCCAGCAGACAGCTGCATACACAGGGCTGAAACAGAGCTGCTTTGTTTCCACGGTAAATGTAGTCCGAAAGGACAACGGAAAGACGGTAGATTCGCAGGTAAAGCCTGAAGTTTTCTATCGGCAGGATGGGAAAAATGTTGTTCCGGTGCAGCCGGGCAGCTATGAGGTGTGGTTTAAAGTAACTGGAAACCAGTACGATGTGATAGCGGAAAAAGTCGGAACCTTTACCATTACAGCGGCGAAACCATCGATTCGCCTTACGGCAGAGACAGAAAACGGTAATTCCGTACATCTGTATGCACAGGTAGACGGAGTCCGAAATGGTAGTATTCCGCTTGGTTCGATTTCTTTTTATCAGGACGGAACCATAATAAAGGCACAGGAAAAACTCGTATATGGGGAAGCCGATACGGTTGTATCAGGCTTAAAACGTGGCGGTTCTTATCAGTTTAAGGCAGTATATGAGCCGGATGATAAGGATGGACAGACTTATTACGAAACAGTGACAAGTGAAGCCGCGACCGTTACAATCAAAGAGGACAGTTCCACCGGAGGCGGTGGGACAACCGGAGGCGGCTCATCTTCCGGAGGCGGCTCGTCTTCCGGAGGCGGTGGAGCGACCGGAGGTGGCTCATCTTCCGGAGGAAGTTCCGGTGGCGGAAATACTTCGGGTGGTAACACAGCCGGAGGGGGAACACCATCCAACGGAAACAAAACCGATGTAGAAACTCCGTCTGACGGAAATACAGCTGGTACACAAACACCGTCCGATGGAAACGCGGCCGGACAAAATACACCAACCGTAACCGTTACCGGAACCCGGAAAAATAAAGCCATCAAAACAACGGTGACCGCTGATCTGATAAATCAGATACTGGAAGAAAACGATGGAAAACACACAGATGTGACGATCCAGGTTACCGATCCGGCTGGCAACGTAAGCTATACACTGACCGTAAATACAGCAGACATACAGACCGGAAACAAGCTGTATGTGTGTGCAAAAGATCAAAAGACAGGTGCCTATGTCCTTGTAAACGACAAGAGTTATACGGTTACAAAAGCCGGAAATGTGAATTTTTCAGCAGATTCCAATAAGGATTATGTCCTTATGGATCAGAAAGATATGGATCAGGTCACAACGAAAATATTAAAAACGGTTACATTGAAGAATAAAACCATTCAGGTGAAGAAGGGAAAACAAAAGAAGGTTTCTCTGGCAGCCACCTTAAATATGGACAATGTAAAAAGCATTTCTTATCAGAGCAATAACAAAAAAATTGCATCTGTAAACAAGAAGGGTACCATAAAATCGAACAAAAAAGGAACTGCGTCCATTCGAGTGACAGTAACCTTAAACAATGGAAAGACCAAAGTTTTAAAATTAAAAGTCAAAGTCAAATAGCAGATGCAGGAAAAGACAAAACCCCGGAAATAAATATCCGGGGTTTTTGTTTTACCTAGAGAGAAAGTGCACACTGATCAATTTTTTCCAGTTCCTCCTCCGTAAACGGAGCAGAGTTTAACACTTTCAGATTTTCAAGAATCTGTGCCGGGCGGGAAGCTCCGATCAGAACAGAAGTAACCACACCGTCCCGGATCACCCATTTGAGTGCCATCTGTGCGAGGCTTTCACCACGGGCAGCCGCAATCTCATTCAGGCTCCGGATACTTGCCATCCGCTTTTCATCAAACTGATCTGCATGCAGGAAACGTCCGTCCGTGTTGACACGGCTGTCTTTTGGAATACCGTTTAGATAGCGGTCGGTCAGCATACCCTGCGCGAGCGGGCTGAAAGAAATAATTCCTTTCTTCCCATCTGCTGCGGCCTGTTTTAAACCGTTTTCTTCAATGGTACGGTTAAAGATATTGTAGGAATTCTGGTTGATAATAAACGGGCAGTGCAGATCTTCTAAGATGGCAGCTGCGCGTTTCATCGTTTCCCCGTCGTAGTTGGATAGACCGACATACAGTGCTTTTCCGCTTCGCACGATCTGGTCGAGTGCACCCATGGTTTCTTCCAGCGGCGTATCCGGATCCATGCGGTGGTGATAGAAAATATCCACATAGTCCAGACCGAGCCGTTTTAAGCTCTGGTCAAGGCTGGCAATCAGGTACTTGCGGCTGCCCCAGTTTCCATAAGGTCCCGGCCACATGTCAAAACCGGCTTTGGAACTGATGATCAGTTCATCGCGGTAGGAAGAAAGTTCTTCCCGAAGGATCTTCCCGAGATTTTCCTCCGCACTGCCCGGCTGCGGTCCATAGTTGTTTGCCAGATCAAAATGTGTGATCCCGTGGTCAAATGCCGTAAAGCACATCTGTCTCATATTTTCATAAACACCGGTATCTCCGAAATTGTGCCAGAAGCCCAAAGATACTTCCGGCAGCATCAGTCCGCTGTCGCCGCAGCGGTGGTATTTCATGGTTTCGTAACGTGATTCATTTGCGTGATACATAAGAAATCCTCCTTAGTTTGTAAAAAATTTATCATAAATGCCAAATCCAAAGATAAAAAGCACAATCAGCGGCAGAATATAGGTAATGTAGCCGCGCATCCAGTTTTTAATTTTTAATCCTTTTCCGGTATTGGCTTCGGTTGTGTAGTTTTTCCAGCCCCAGCCGTAGCGGCTTGTGCAAAACAGCAGATATACCAGGGAACCGAGAGGCAGGAACAGGTTGCTTACCAGAAAATCTTCTAGGTCAAGCACAGACCCGCCAAAGATTGAAAAACCTTTCCAGTTCCATACATTGTATCCGAGTACACATGGCAGGGAGAGTACAATGATCAGTACCAGATTAACGGCACAGGATTTCTGGCGGCTGCATCCAGTCAGTTCCATACCGCAGGAGATGATGTTCTCAAATACTGCCAGGATTGTGGAAAACGCTGCAAAAAACATAAACAAAAAGAACAGGCTTCCCCAGAGTCTGCCAAGCGGAATATGGTTAAAAATATTCGGCAGGGTGATAAAAATCAGGCTTGGTCCGGAAGTCTGGTCAACATGGAACGTAAAGCATGCCGGAAAAATGATAAGTCCGGAGGTGATAGCAACAAATGTATCCAGAATGGCAATATTTACCGATTCACCAAGCAGAGAGCGTTCCTTTCCGATATAACTTCCCAAAATTGCCATCGCGCCGATTCCAAGGCTTAACGTGAAAAATGCCTGGTTCATGGCACCCGTAATGGTTTTTGCAATACCGATCTGTTTCATCCGTTCAAAGTCCGGGATCAGATAAAAGGCAAGGCCTTCTTTTGCACCATCCATAAAAAAGCTGTTGACCGCCAGAATGATCATGATGATAAGCAAAGAAGTCATCATGACCTTTGTTACTTTTTCCAGACCGTTCTGCAGTCCACGGGAGCAGACAAATACGCCGGCGCAAACAACTACCACCATCCAGAAGCCCATGGTCAGAGGTTTGCTCAGCATTGTGGTAAACTGTCCGGATACACCGTCGGCATCCAGTCCCTGAAACTGTCCGGTGACCGTCATATAAAAATAATGAAGCATCCAGCCGGTGACCGTTGTATAAAACATCATAAGAAGATAGCAGCCGATCAATGTGATAATCCCGTGGATATGCCATTTCTGTCCGGGTTTTTCCAGTGCATGGTAGGCTTTGACCGGACTTTTCTGGCTGGCACGCCCAACCGCAAATTCCATCGTCATGATCGGGAGTCCGAGAATAATCAGAAACAACAGATAAAACAGCACAAAGGCACCGCCTCCGCCCTGTCCGGCAGTGTATGGAAATTTCCATACGTTTCCGATTCCGATCGCACATCCGGCTGACAGGAGAATGAATCCCAGACGGGATTTTAATTTTTCTCGTTCTTCCATAAAATAATCCACCTTTTTGTAAACATTGTATAAAATACAAACGAAATTATACAATCTGTTGTGAGAAGTTTCAACCCTTTTTGACGAAATTTTACCAGGTATGTGTTGTATTTTTTTACAGATACTAGAGGAGAAGGTTGCGGAGTGTTCATGTTCTGCAATCAACAAGATTATCTTATGGAAAGAAAGAGGGTTAAACCATGGTTTTAACAGAAAAAGAGATGGCTACAATTGAGGATCTGTACACACAGGAACTTTCCTGCGTGGAGAAGTACAAACGTTACGGACAGGAAGCAAAGGACCCGGTGCTTCGGGATTTGTTTGCCGATCTGGAAAAAAAGGAGCAAAAGCATGTGGAGTCTCTGGAACAGGTCATGAAAGGCAGTGTCCCGTCCTGCAACGTCAATGACAGAGAGGGAAAAGAATATGCGCCGAAGGCAACCTATGATTCCATGACCAATCCAGAAGACAAGAAAAACGACAATTTCCTTGCCACGGACAGTATCGGTTCCGAAAAAATGGTGTCCGGAACGTATAATACCGATGTGTTTGCATTTGGGGATTCCGATGTGCGCAAACTTCTGGCAGATATCCAGGTGGAAGAACAAAACCACGCGGAGATGCTCTATAAATATAAAACCGTAAACGGCATGGCATAGCCGGCATGTGGAGTGGATGTCCCGAAGCATCCACTCTTTTCCTTTTTACAAAAGACTTACAGAAACCGGATAGTACATCTTACATAACCTGTTTATCATAAATCCTGTAATAAATCTTACAGATTTCACAAGGAGAACAAAAGAATTATGAGAAAAAATGTGATGAAACTTACAGCAGGAGTTCTCTCCACCGCTGTATTGGCAGGAATGTTTGCCACTGGTATCCCGACAAAGATTGCAGCAGCAACGGAACACTGGAATGATGCTTCCCGGGAGTCTACAGACTGGAGCAACTGGAAAAAGAACTGGGCTGCTTACAGCAGTGAGTATGAACATGTATCACTGACTCCGGGTGCGGATGAGACAAAATTAAATTATGCATGGTACAGCAAAACGGCTGAGACTCCAAAGGTGAGAATCTCTACCAGACAGAATATGGATGGTGCGACAGAGTTCACCGGAGCGCAGACCGAAGCTGTGACCATAGATACCACGAAATATTTTTCCAATAAAGTAACCGTAAGCGGTCTCAAAGAAAATACCAGCTATTATTATCAGGTATTTCAGGATGGAAAGTGGCAGGATACACAAAACTATACCACACAGGCATTTGATGAATTTTCTTTCCTGTATGTCGGAGATCCGCAGATCGGGGCTTCCAAAGGCCAGACCAGCAGTGAGAGTGAAAAGATGGAAAATGCAGGAAATGTTGTAACTTCTGCACCGGAAAAAAATCTTGCTGCAAGAAATGACAGCTATAACTGGAACAACGTATTAAATGAAGCACTTGAGGATCATTCCGATGTAAGTTTTCTTGTGTCAGCAGGAGATCAGGTGAACTACGGAAGCAACGAGCGGGAATATGCAGGATATCTTGGGGCAGAGGCACTGACTTCCCTTCCGGTAGCAACGACCATTGGTAACCACGACAGTGTTTCGAATCAGTACAGCCTGCATTTTAATAATCCAAATGCTTTTTCCGATACCGATACCAATTATGTACAGGGAAAGACAAAGGCAGGAACCGATTACTATTATCGTTATGGAAATGTCCTGTTCATTGTTCTTGACACAAACAACTATAACTGTGCAACGCATGAGAATGTCATGAAAAAAGCAATCAATGAGAATAAAGATGCCAAATGGCGTATTGCGGTATTCCATCAGGATATTTACGGCAGTGGTTACGACCATTCCGATTCCGATGGTATGGTGCTTCGTACACAGCTTACTCCACTGATGGATAAGTATAAGATTGATGTGGTGATGCAGGGACATGATCATACCTATTCCAGAACCTTCCAGCTTGAGGGGGATGGAAAGGATCATACTTCTTACAGCACTTATGGATACAAATCTGTAGAGGAAGCTGAAAAAGACAGTGATTATCAGGCACAGAATAACTGCTATGAAATCGTAAACAAGACCGTTGGCGGAACCGTTACCAATCCGGAAGGAACCGTATATTTAGAGGCAAACTCTGCAACAGGCTCAAAATTCTATAACCTGATTGCTTCCAAACAGGACTTCATTTCTGAGAGAAGCCAGACCTGGACACCAACCTATTCCGTAGTAAAAGTAACGGACAAAAAGTTTTCTGTAACAACTTATGATGCAACGACCAGAAAACAGTTACAGGGATCTACCACATATACGATCGTAAAAGATGCGGTAAAGCAGACCATTCAGGCGAAGAACTCTTACAAAAAAACCGTAGGAGACAAAGCCTTTTCCTTAAATGCAAAAGCGAAAACACCGCTTACCTATATATCTTCCGACAAGAAGGTTGCAACCGTTGACAAAAACGGAAAAGTCACAGTGAAGAAAGCCGGAAAAGTTACGATTACAGTAAAGGCAGCAGCAACCAGCCAGTATCAGGCAGCAGGTAAAACAATTACAATTACTGTTACAAAGAAAGCAGTAAAGAAAGCAGCTAAATAATAATGAAGAAAAACTGGAAAAAAGTTTTAGTGGGAACCCTTTGTCTGGTGGGGTTCCTACTGTTATTAGTCAAAGAAAACCAGTTCGAAAAAGTATCCCTGATTTCCACGGAAGGGCAAAGCTATGAGAAAGCAGTCGTGACGAAGATCACGAAAGATAATCTGGCAGAAGATGGAAACCGATACGGGACACAGGAGGTGCGCGTACAGGTCAAATCCGGAACATATGCAGGGGAAGAGTTTGATGCCGTCAATCCAAGCGGTTCGCTGTTTGGCATGGAGAACTGTGAAGTTGGTTCGCGCGTAATTGTCATTGTCAGTTCCACAGATGATAATGCTGTCGTTACGGTATACAGCAAAGACCGTACTATGGCGATTTATCTGTTTGTACTTTTTTTCTGTCTGGTGATATGTATGATAGGTGGGAAAAAAGGAGTCAAAGCCATTGCAAGTCTGGCATTTACCGGTGTGTGTATTGTTTATCTGATGTTTCCGCTGATGTACCGGGGCATTTCACCGATCGGTATTACCATTGTTGTTGTCATTCTCTCGACATTGCTGACCCTGTGGCTTTTGGGCGGAGTCTCTAAAAAGACGGTATCTGCAGTGGTGGGAACGGTCAGCGGTGTGGTTGTGGCAGCCGCAGCCGCAGTTGTGTTTGGAAAAGCTGCAGGCATTACCGGGTATAATGTGTCTGATATCGAAACGTTGAATTATGTGGCACAGAATACACAGATAAAAATAGGACAGCTTCTGTTTTCGGGAATCATTATAGCCGCACTTGGGGCAACCATGGATGTTGGCATGTCAATTGCATCCACGATTCAGGAACTGCACGAACGCAGTCCGCAACTGGGGACAAAAGAGTTGTTTGTGTCGGGAATCCGTGTGGGGCGCGATATGATGGGAACCATGGCAAATACACTGATTTTTGCCTATGTCGGTGGTTCGTTGTCTACGCTCGTTGTCAATTATGCATACAATCTGAGTTATAATCAGCTGATCAATTCTTATGTAATCGGAACAGAAATCATGCAGGGACTTTCCGGAACTCTTGGGGTTGTGCTGACCGTACCGATTACCGCAGCCGTAGCGGCAGTGCTTATTGGAAAGAAAACGATAGTAAAAGAACCATTGATGCAGGACATTTATGATGGCTCAGATGATTATGAAGAACCGGAAACAGACGGTGAATACGGGGAAGATGTTTAAATGGGACATATGTGAAAAAAGTTATGAGATATGTCCCGAACCTAAAAGAAAGTTTTATTTTCTATATGTCCACTATCAATTTGGAACGTGATAGAACACTTGATTTTCTTAAAAAACACATGCAAATCGGTTTGTTAAAAAATGGTCTGGAAAATTCAATTCCAAAACAATCCCAGCGTATTAAAAATATATTGACATTTACGAACTATACGCTATAATAGAATCAAACATATGAACAAATGCTCATATGAAAGAATGATAAAATGAAAAAGGAAAGTATGGAGGAAACCGACGATGAAGAAAACTTACAAAATTGATGTGGATTGTGCAAACTGTGCAAACAAAATGGAGGAAGCTGCAAAAGCTACTACCGGAGTAAAGGATGCAACTGTAAATTTCATGACACTGAAGATGAACGTAGAATTTGAAGAGGGTGCAGATGCAAAAGCGGTTATGCAGGATGTGTTAAAGAATTGTAAGAAAGTGGAAGATGATTGTGAGATCTTTCTTTAAATCCGGCTTTTTCCATAGGTATCAGTCAGATTGGAGGGCACCATGAATAAAAAGCAGAAAAAAGTATTGAAACGAATTATTGTGGCAGCAGTGCTTCTGGTTATCATCGGGATTGCAGGAAGCATTGTTTCCATACCAAAGTGGCTGGAGTTTCTTTTCTATCTGGTTCCGTATTTTGTGATCGGCTATGATATTCTGCGGAAAGCCTGGAAGGGAATCTGTAACAGGCAGATGTTTGATGAAAATTTCCTGATGGCAGTGGCAACCATCGGAGCGATTGCCCTCAGCGATTACAAAGAGGGCGTTGCAGTTATGCTGTTTTATCAGATCGGAGAGCTGTTCCAGAGTTATGCAGTCGGTAAGAGCCGCCGGAATATCAGTGATCTGATGGATATCCGGCCGGATTATGCAAATATTGAAACAGACGGTCAGATGGAAAAAGTAGACCCGGATGAGGTGGAGATCGGCACGGTGATTATTGTACAGCCGGGCGAAAAAGTCCCAATCGATGGTGTGGTTGTGGAAGGACATTCTTCCCTGAATACCAGTGCACTGACGGGAGAGAGTGTTCCGCGGGAAGTCGCTGTGGGAGAGGAAATCATCAGTGGATGTATCAATATTTCCGGACTGTTAAAGATCCGCACCACAAAAGAGTTTGGAGAGTCTACGGTTTCTAAGATTCTTGATCTGGTGGAGAATGCAAGTTCCAAGAAATCACGTTCCGAGAATTTTATTTCCAGATTTGCACATTATTATACACCGGCAGTCTGCTACGGCGCGCTGGCACTGGCAATACTGCCACCGCTTGTCCGCATGCTGTTTATGGGGCTTCCGGCAGACTGGGGCATCTGGATTTACCGTGCACTGACATTTCTGGTTATCAGCTGCCCGTGTGCGCTGGTCATCAGTATTCCACTCAGCTTTTTTGCAGGAATCGGAGGTGCCAGTGCAGAGGGTGTTCTGGTAAAGGGTTCCAACTATCTGGAAGCACTTGCGGGAACGCGCACGGTTGTCTTTGATAAGACAGGAACAATTACGCAGGGGGTATTTGAAGTCTGCGGAATTCATGGAACAAATTGTGCATCCGGCAGCTGTCCGGTTGAGTCCGGACATCCGGTATATACGAAAAAGGAAGAACAGCTGCTGGAGTATGCGGCACTGGCAGAGTGTCACAGCACACATCCGATCAGTATCAGCCTGCAGAAAGCCTATGGTAAGAAACTGGATGTGGACCGGGTCACAGATGTACAGGAAATCGGTGGACATGGTGTGATCGCAACGGTAGACGGACACAGGGTTGCGGCAGGAAATGACAAACTCATGAAAAAAGAAAAAATTGCGTACCGCAACTGCAGCTGTACCGGTACAATCGTACATCTGGCAGTCGATGGTGTTTATGCCGGCCATATACTGATTTCAGATATGCTCAAGCCGAATGCGGCGGCTGCCATGCAGGCACTGAAAAATTCCGGTGTGCACCGGCTGGTAATGCTGACGGGTGATGATGACCGTGTAGCACAGCAGGTAGCAGGGGAGGTTGGAATCACGGAAGTGCATTCCCAGCTGCTTCCGGCAGATAAAGTTTCCGAAGTGGAAAAACTGTTGCAGACCAGGGAAGAAAAGAGTACCGTTGCCTTTGTCGGGGATGGCATCAATGATGCACCTGTGCTTTCCCGTGTTGACGTCGGAATCGCTATGGGAGCACTTGGATCGGATGCGGCAATTGAGGCAGCAGATGTGGTACTGATGGATGATGATCCACTCAAGATTGCGAAAGCAATCCGTATCGCAAGAAAGTGCCTGCGGATTGTATATGAAAATATCTGTTTTGCAATCGGGATTAAACTGCTCTGCCTGTTTTTGGTAACGATAGGTATTGCAAATATGTGGATGGGAATTTTTGCAGATGTCGGTGTTATGGTGATTGCTGTGCTGAATGCAATCCGTGCACTTTTTGTAAAAAAATTATAGGGTATAATTCTGCCGGAAATGTTCCGGTGGAGAGGAGGAACTTCATGGAAAAAGAAAAGATTGAATGCTGTAGTGAAAATCAGGTACATCCGGATCTGCTAAAGATCGTGAATGACACGATGCCGGAAGAAACGGAACTGTATGATCTTGCAGAATTATTTAAAGTGTTTGGAGATTCCACCCGTATCCGCATCCTGTTTGTACTGTTTGAAGCAGAGGTGTGTGTCTGTGATCTTGCAGCGGCATTGTCAATGACACAGTCTGCAATTTCCCACCAGCTTCGGATTTTAAAACAGAATAAGTTAGTCAAATGCCGCAGGGAGGGAAAATCTGTTTTTTATTCCCTGGCAGATGACCACGTCCGGTCAATCATTGCACAGGGCAGGGAGCATATTGAGGAAGATGCAATATAAGGATGATACCATATGGGAGAAAAGGACATTCGCTGTGGATGTCCTTTTTTTCGTACAGACGGATCTTAATATTTATTTAAGTTTCTTTAAAGATAGCCTTTTTTTGATGTGAAACTGCTATAATAAAGGTGCAGTAGAAAAAATACATCAATTAAAATATGAGGCAAATACATATGGAAACTTATGAAAGCGTAAAAAGTAATCCGGTGCAGCCGGAGCAAAAAGAAAAGAAAAAAGGCGGTGCATGGAAAGGGATTGTAGCGGTGATTCTTGCAGCAGGCGTTGTGGGAAGTACCACGATTTCTGCGTTTAATCTGGTGACTTTAAAATCCTATATTGCAGAGCAGAAAAAGGAAGAAAATCCTGAGACTACCGAGGATTACGTAAAGATCGCAGATAATTATGAGATCAAACCTACCACAAATATTTCGGATGCCTACAAATCCGGCGATACTTCAAAGCTGACAGACAAAGAAAAAGAAACCCTTGATATGGCAAAAAAAGCGATCAAGGATATGAAGATTAAAGACAGCATGTCTGATTTTGAAAAGGAAAAGGCTGTGTATGACTGGATGACCAAAAAGCTGCAGCAGGATTCCGGTGCACTGACTGTTATTCCGACCACACAGGAAGACTGTGATAATCCGTACGGTGTGTTAAAATACCACAATGCCGTATGTGTCGGTTATGCGACTACATTCCGTATGTTCATGCAGATGATGGGAATTGAATGTAAAGTGGAACATAATACAGAAAAATTCCATAGCTGGGATGTGGTAAAAATTGACGGAGACTGGTACATTACCGATATTTATTCCGATGCAGGAAATGGAAATTATGCGAACTTTAATGTGACGGATGCCATGTATGGACAGTCCCAGAGCTGGGATCACGATTACTTCCCGGCAGCTAACTCATTAAAGTACAATATGGCATACCAGAATAAGAAAACCGTGGACAGTATATATGATCTGCCGAAAGCATTGCGTGCTGCTATGGATAAAAAGCTTGGCGGGGTCATGGTTGCGTTTAAAGAGGATATTACAGAGGAAAAAGCGCAGGTGGCAAATGCCATAGCTTCTTCCATTGACAATTTCCTGATGTCCGGAAACTATAAGGATATGCCATACAGTCTGGGAACTTACAACTGGATTCAGGATCCGGATGGAAAAGGATATTTGTTTAATGTTACCATGCCGGGATATAACACGGACAATACAAGCCAGAATATCAGCGAAAAAGAACAGAAAAAAATCGACAAGGCTGTCCAGAAAGCATTTCAGGGACTGGAATCTGCAAACGGAGATGGCATGATGATGGATGGTGCAAGTGCTGATATCGGAAATAAGGATATGACCATGGATAATGCGGCACAAAATGGGGCAACGTTCAGTACGGAAGAAACTGTGGAGGCCAGATAACAGATGAAAAAACAAAAAACGGGTTGGAAACTTCTGCTGGTTCTGACCATGCTGGTGATGTGTGTGGGATGTGGTGCGAAGAAAAACACGTCCGGTTCTGTCAGTATGTATGACCTGCGCACGGCGATGGAAGCAGCGGATCCGGATCTGCCGGAGATGCTTAATGCCAGCAGTACGGAAAAAGATGCAGAAGATAAGTTTTCCCATATTTCTGACATGGACTATAAAAAAGTGGACAGTTATTTTGTAAGCTATTCTTCGGATGGACACAAAGCAGATGAAATTGTAGTGATTGCCGTGAAAGATAAGGCAGATGTGGATGAGGCAAAAGAAAGCCTGACAAAGCATCAGCAGGATCGGTATAATTTGCTGCAGTCCTATGAACCGAAGCAGGTCAGCCGGATTCAGGATGGGTTGGTTTTTACGAAAGGGCAGTATGCAGTCCTTATTATCACAAGCCATAATGATGATGTGCGGAAAGCGTTTGAAGATACCATAAAAAGTAAGTAGTATAAATAGGATTGTGTTTGAGTAAAATATAGAAATAAAAATGCAACATTCTTTTATAGAATGTTGCATTTTTATTTACACATAATATATCGGACGATGGAAGCATTCCTTAACCCCTGAAAAGAAAATATTTTAAATTTTCTTTTCGGTTATACTTTTGCTGGCATAGAACGCAATGCTGCCTCATATTCCTCCAGAGAATATTTTCTTAAAATTTGTTCTTTTGTCAATCCAAGATCCATCATATTTTGAATTGCATCGAGTCTTTCTTCGCGTTTGCCTTCAAGTCTGCCTTTTGCTTTTCCACGAGCTTCCCCACGGGCTTCGCCACGAGCTTCGCCTAGTTCCAGCAATTCCTCCGACCGTAATTTTAAAATCTTGCCACCCATAACATCACCCAATCCTTTCCTAATGGTATTGTTTTTTGGAATGATATAATCTGCAATCTGTTCAATCAGAACAATCATATCCATATAAAGATGTGATTTATTTTCTTTTTCAGCTGTTTCTTCAAGTCTTCGGTTAATTTCACGGAAATCAGCTAACAATTGTTGTAACTTTCTGGTATCCGTCCCGTTGTGCTTCAAAAAGTGCTCATACCGTAAAATATGATACGGTAGCAAAATCAGTAGCCGTTTCTCAAAAATGCGGTCAACGGTATACTTTTTTGCCTGTAAAATTGGAACACGGTAGCGCACTTTTTGTCCATCCGCAAACTTCACGACCGCTTCGTGATAGTCCGGGAGATCGCGGTGGTTACGGATATAGAGAACGCAGGACTGTGGAAATTCAATTTCCCAGATTTCGTCATTTTCATAAGAAGCGTGCTCAATCGCAATCGAAATATCATACTCGAACATTCGTATAACCATCGTTTTGTCTTTCGAGGACTGGCATTCCAGATGATAAATGTGATTGCCAATCCGGATAATAGAATCTGTAATCACAGTGCCATATTTTTCATAATGTTCGTTTCGCAGCTGTTCAAAATGTTCTTCTTCACTGTAAGAAGTGTGGAATACTTCATTGATCAGAGGAATCAGAAGCTGTGGCATTTTCTGAGCAATTGTTCGGAAAACATCATCAAAAATGGTGCTGTGATCGGCTGTTTCATCGTTGGCATCTGGCAGTGAAGCTGTCAGAATGTCAGATTTCTCCATGTGGTATCCTGCCTTTCTTTTAGTATATATCATAAACGTCTGTTTTTACAATATGAAATAATAAGAAACAGTTCTGCTATGACACGTTTATGAAATTTTAATTCCAATTGTGATATATGAGCGAAATGCTCCCCATGATTGCTGCGTGCTGCCTTTTTGGTAACAACGGCCTGGCATCAGATTTGGAATATAGATATTTATTGAAAACAGAATAACGCATTTTATGATTAAAGTCAAACATTTTATGAAAGAGAACGCTTTGTTGAACGCTTTGTACATGGTATCGCAACAAAGCATTCCCCGAACGTTTTACAGATTAATATTCAGATAGACAAGATCCTTTTCGTCTTGTTCAATTCCAAGGTAACGTTTCGTGATATGAAACGAAGAATGGTTAAAAACATTCATTAAAAGTGCTGGCTGGACGCCTTCCTGCCATGCATAATAGCCAAAGGTTTTCCGGAGAGAATGACAGCTGATTGCCTCCTCACTGGTTGTATGTGAGGCATCTTCTTTAATAATGCGGTAAGCCTGTGAACGGCTGAGCGGTTTATAAGGGTTTGTCCGTTTGGAGAAAACATATTCCTCCGGATCGGGGGTTCTTTCCATAAAATATAGATACAGGGCATTTTTCGCGTTCTGGTTTATCGCAATATAATTTCTTTTTCCTGTTTTATGTTCCCATACCAAAAGATGATCCCGAAAACAGTTCTTTTTAAAATCATAGACACTTCTCCAGCGAAGATTTAATAGATCGCTGATTCTCAGTGCAGTGTTTAATCCCAATACAACTAAAGTATAATTACGCAGATGCGGTTTTATCTGCTTGTAGTATGAACTGAAATTCTGCAGTTCCTGTCGGTTTCGGATCGGTTGTGTTGTTCCCATAAAAATTACTCCTTTCAAGCCAAAAATAAAGTGCTTTTGTGACATAAAATGCAACATTCTATAAAACATTGTCGCATTTTTGAAATAAAAAGAAAAGAAGCATTTTATAAAAATGCAGATGCGTAAGAAAATGCGCAGGACATACCCGAGGAAACAGGGTATGGAATACATACATGGAGGTAACAAAATGCTGAAACTTTCATTGAAACAGGGGCAATATGTAAACATTGGTGATAACATCCGTGTGGTCTATGTAGGTGGTTCGGGAAATCACGCAAGGCTGCTCATTGATGCCCCACGGGAACTCAACATTGCCAGAAGTACCACGGAAGAAAATCCGGCACGAAGGAGAGAAACCTATTATGCAGAGCCGGGCATTTCCAGAGAGGCACAGCAGGAAATTAAGAGAATCCTGTGGAACGAGCGGATGAAGGCAGAGGCAAAGAAAGATGCAGAGAGTTTGAAAGATAAATTTAACTCCTGATCTGTTTTAAATTCTGGTAATAGGCGGGGCACACCCGGGACGCTTCGCTTATTGCGGTACATCGAACGGTGTATGGCTAAATATACAAGGTTGCAAAGCATCACAGATGCTTGTGACGCGCTACTATGAAGTGACGCAATAAGAACACCTTAGGAAAAGGATTTCCGGAGGAAAAGACATAATACCCCGCATAGCGGGAGTTCAAGGAGGATTCAATTATGAGTATGGTAGTACAACACAACATGCAGGCAGCAAACGCAAACAGAATGCTTGGTATCACATCCGGAGCACAGGCTAAGTCAACCGAGAAGTTATCTTCCGGTTACAAAATCAACCGTGCAGCAGATGATGCAGCAGGACTTACCATTTCCGAGAAGATGAGAAAGCAGATCCGTGGACTGGACAAGGCATCTTCTAATGCACAGGACGGTGTATCTTCTGTACAGACCGCTGAAGGTGCTTTAACAGAAGTTCACAGCATGTTACAGCGTATGAATGAGCTTGCAGTTCAGGCTTCTAACGGTACAAACTCCAAGGATACAGACCGTAAGGCTATCCAGGATGAGATCGACCAGTTAAATACAGAGATCGACCGTGTTGCAGAGACAACCAAATTCAATGAGATTTACCTGTTAAAGGGCGATGATGGCACAAAGACGGTTAATATGAATGCACATGATGCCGGATTAAAGGGAACACTTACAGACAATGGTGATGGAACTGCTACATTTGTTATGGATGAACTGAATGCAGGAGATACTGTCAGCATTGGTGGAAAGAACTATACTATTGGTGGCACTGCTGATGATGTTAAATCTACATTTGGTACTAACGGCTTAAATATTGATACAAACCATCAGGATATTGAAATCAATGGAACTACTTACAAGTGGTATAAGGATGACGTAAAGACACTGGATAATAATAAAATTACTGCTGGTTATTATTCAGAAGATCCATCTACTTTGAAAGATCAGGCCGCAGCTACAGCAACAAGTGTTGGTGGCAAAGCTACAGCTTCCGCGGATAATTTAGCAGCCAACGCTCCAGCAGGTTCTAAAATCACAGTTGGAACAAAGACCGTTACACTTATCAAAGATGATGGTGCAAAAGGTGGAACTGCTGGCGATGGTATTGACGATAATGACACTTCCGTTATCACAAAGGCAAAAGCTTATGAGTTAGCTGCAAAAGAGCTTTTAGCTGCTAACCAGATTGGTGATACTGAAGGAACTGCTAAGGTAGGGGTAGGTGCTGTAAATACGCCTGTAGATCTTACAAATGGTACTGGCACATTCAAGATTCAGACAGGTTCTGCAAAAGTTGCAAACACATTAAGCTTTAGCCTTCATGTAGGTGCAGATGCTGACATGACTAACAAGATCACTGTCGACATCGACACCATGAATTCTGCAAACCTTGGAATCAAGGGCTTAAACGTAACTGACAAGAACGGTACAGCAGCAACCTACGCAATCGACGCTATTTCCGATGCAATCTCTAAGGTATCTTCCCAGAGATCCGCACTCGGTGCTGTACAGAACAGATTAGAGCACACCATCGACAATCTGGATAACATTTCCGAGAATACATCTTCTGCTGAGTCTCGTATCCGTGATACAGATATGGCAAAAGAGATGGTTAACTACAGCAAGAACAACATTCTTGCACAGGCTGGACAGTCTATGCTTGCACAGGCAAATCAGTCTAACCAGGGTGTACTTTCTCTGTTACAGTAATTTTATAAAAACCATGATAATAGGGAACTCTTTTGGGGTTCCCTATTTATGGTATGAATGAAGTGTTGGCAGCATATACTAAAAATAAAACATCTGTGTGGTAGTAAAATTGAATCCAAAAATAAGAAACGCAATTTTAAAATTGCTGAATGAATATATCAAAAGAAATAAGGAAAAGGATAAAGATCATACGAATCTTCCAATACTCGTTTCCATTACCCGAAAAGGTTATTGGCTGTTTCGTATGCTCTTTGATGAATATGAAGAACACAAATGGGAACTTGCAGAGAATGATCCATTGCATGTGTTTGGAGAATTTGAAATCTACAGTGACCGGTATATGACAAAAATACTGGATGGGATTGTACCAGATGATAAGAACCCGACGGCTGTTAAATTGTTATTTGAAAACCGGCAGATCCTGTTATTTGACGATGTTATGATACGTGGTGACAATTTATTTTATCATTATGTTATGCTTTCAAGCTGGGGGGCAGATGTGACGCCTCTGACATTGGAATGTGACCGGTCTTTCTGGGAAAAATATAGTGACAATGTTACAAAAAGGAATGCGTTTAAGAAGTTTTATCCGGAACATGAAGAACTGTTTCCGCAGGCTATAAATGATTTTTGGAATAAGCAGCGTGCATATGCGGCGTTTCGATTTTGGATGACACCGGAAGATCTGGCAAATGATTCTGTGTACGAACTGTTGCTGTTCCAAAAAAAATTGTGTCCTATGACCATTGATCTGCCGATTATAGCGGAAAGTGCATGTGCTGACAATCAAAAGACGCATCGTTATGTGACACTGCAGACATCAATGTGGGAAAAATTAAAAGCAAAACAGCGTGATTGGTTTTTTGTGGAAAATATATCGCAGATAAAAGGCAGTTATCACGTAAATGCTTCTTTTTTTGAAGGAATTACATGTTTGCAGGAACTGTCTTTGTGGGGAGAGATTGAGGATTGCACGGTAAAATGCAAATATAATGAACCGGCAAATGATGAAATAAAAATTGTGTTTGTGCCACAGGTAATTGTAAAATCTATGAGTTATTTTCAAGTGGTTGAACTGTTTTGCCGCCTGTATGAACAGACGGATTATGGAAATGAAATAAAAAAGACCATCAACAGACTGCTTGGAGAACCCGTTGATGAGGATAATAACGAATTTCCGAAAGAAAAGATGCTGTTACTGATGGAAAAAAACTGTAATTTCTATCGGGCATTATATCGCGCCAATATTTTATATTTCAGTTTATATGTCGGAAAGCAATTTGAAGAATTTTTAATAGAAAATGAAATTTATAAAAAAAATGATTTGGTATTGGATTTTGACTGGGAATTTATGAAGCATCATTCGCCCCAGAAATTGATTGATACACTAAAAAAACTTGCAGAACATCCGGAAATCATGAAACAGCGGCTTCTGATCCGGAATATGAAAAAAGAAACGCATATTCATAAAGAAGTGATTGATAAAAATTGGAAAGCAGCCTTGTATTGTGTGCGGGAATGGTTGGCGGAGGAGCGTTTTGAGGACAACAATGATTTTGAACATATTCTGACAATTGAGTGGATGGAAAACTCTCTTTCGAATGTAATACCTGATATGAATCTGGAAGAACGGAGACTGGTAGTGACAAGGATCATTTTGTTGTGTCAGGAAGAAAGCTGCTTTCGTAATTATATTGTAAATGATACGAAAAATGGATTGGTAAAACGAGGGTTTCGACCGGGGGAAAATGCCGTTAAAATTCTGGGAGAAACGGCAAAACAAGTGGTTCCATATATTTATGCGTTATATATACGCACAGGAGCAAAGGATTTTTATGAATACTATGATTCGTTTATTGAAAAATTAAATACATATTTTTATCATGAACGGTTTTTGGAGTATGGATTAGATCCATATTCATTGTATTTTTTTGAAGATTTTTTTCAGACAGAACCGGAAGGGTCTATATGGAGTATTGAAAAAAAACTGGCTCAGGTGAGATATTTACTTGCGGATTACCTGGATGGAAATACGAGAGAATATGATCATATATTTCAGTTGGTAAATGAATGGGAGTTAGGATATGGAAATAGCAGTAGCAACGTGGAGTTGCTTTCGTGAACTGGAACCGGGAGTGAAATGGATATTAAGTGATCTGTTAGATATTGCCGCAGAGCGTGGCAACTGTAAGGAATCACCGGAAGGAGAACGGTATCTGGATGGAATCCCTATGGAAGAACTGTGTCACACGATGATTGCCGCTTTAAATGTAACGAAGATGAAGCATTATGCTGCACAGGTGCAGACATTGACCGCATGTTCACGTACGGCAGCGGAGATTGTAAAAAATGGAATTCGGATTATGCTGTCTTTGTATTTGGAACCATATGAAACAGAACCGGGGAAAACGGAAAGACGTGTAAAGATTGTTGGTGGTGAAAAACGATCAGCGGAGGAACGCGTATCCTCTTTTTATGCAGTTGCATTGTATAAGTATTTATATGAGAAAACAGAAGATCAGGCTGCATGGAAGCAATTTAAGGAAGAATATCTGGAAATTCCGTATTATGTAAATTTATATAGAATACAGGGAAGAACAACTGGAGGAGGAAAACAAAAGTACACAGAACAATATATTCAGCAATGGGAAGCACAGATGCGGGGATTCCTGCAGGAAGAACAAAAAAAAGGTGTAAGATACGGTTATTTTGAAAATATGGATTTGGATCGCATTGCAAGGAGTATGCCATACATAATGGAGGAATAAGGAATGAGGGGCAGATTTAACGAAAGATATATTGCAGCAATCAAAGCAGACTGTATGCATGAATGTTGTCTGGAGAGTGGTTTTGTGAAACTTTCCAAAGCAGATACCTTTATAGAATATTGTTTTGAGATGGCATGCGCCCATATGAACCGGGGATTGGATGTACTTACCGAGTGGAGATACCGCAAAGACCAGTATTGTAAAATTACAGATACCATCATATATGATTTTGCACACTACAGTAAACATGACTCCAGCCATTCGGTCAGTATTCTTGAAACGATCGAATTGGTCATCGGAGATGAACGCATTGTAAAATTGAGCAGAGGGGATTTATGGCTTTTACTGGAATCTGCGTATTCCCACGACATCGGAATGGCATTGACCGGAAAAGAATTACATGATTTGTGGAGTGATCCGGATTTTAAGGAATATCTTTTAGCTTGTCTGACATCCAAAGATCCGGATTTGAAAGAGGCAGCTTCTTATTATCAGAAAATGGATGAGCTGCTTCGCAGCAAAACAAATATGCGTCATACAGAAGACAAGAACCGGAAAGATATTTTTGAAGAATGCTGGCCAAACAGAATTGTTGAATATGTAAAGTGGCTCGTTTCGGATTATGTCCGAAGACAGCACAGCAAACGCAATGTAAAGGTAAGAGAACGTGTAGTTGCAGAAGATAATTCGGAAGTGCCGAGAAGATTGTACGAGATTGTAGCACTGGTATCGGAATTGCATACATATGATGGATATGATGCTATCATGGAACGATTGCGGTATCGGGAAAAAGGAATTGGAGCAGAACTGATTTATCCAAGATTTACAGCCGCTTTGCTTCGGCTTGGGGATGTGCTGGATGTAGAGAACAATCGGTTCTCACTGTACTCCGTGGAGCATATGGAGCAGATGCCGGGACTGAGTTCTACGCATATGCTAAAACATGAGGCAATCAGTCACATAATCATTACCTCGGAGGAGATTCAGGTAGAGGCTGAGTCGGATCAGATCGAGGTATGTAAGTGTGCGCAGGACTGGTTTCACCTGATCGAACAGGAAGTGCAGGATCTGATTTACAGCTGGAATGAAATCGCACCTCCATTACTGCGTGGCTGTACGTTAAAGCGAAGTCACTGCCACGTGTATTTGTTAGACAGCAACAATAAAAAACATGCCTATCATCTGGGCCGTCAGAAGCGTTTTGAGGTAGACAAGGAAAAACTGACCGATTTGCTGGCAGGAGCCAATTTTTATACGAACCGCATGGATTTTATACGGGAATATCTGCAGAACGCGATGGATGCCACACGGATGCAGTTGTGGAAAGATATTATGCAGGGATTGTGCGGAGAAAGAATAATGGAGCTGGCAAAAGAGGGAAATTTGCAGCCATTTGACATTTCAAAGGAAATCTATGATCGCTATGAAGTACAACTGAAAGTGGAAAGTATTCCGGGAGATTATGACAATCTGTTAATTACGGTGGAAGACCGCGGCATTGGTATGGAAGAAGACTGCATGGCAGTCATATCTATCATTGGGACAGGCTGGAGAGGACGCAGGCAGTACGACCGGATGATACAGGAAATGCCAAGATGGATGCGGCCAACGGGTGGATTTGGAATTGGAATTCAATCTGCATTTATGGTGACCTCATCGGTAACGATCATGACGCAGACAGAGAATGAAACCGTCGGACGCAAAATTACGTTGAATGCACCAAAATCAGGTGGAGAAGTAATCACTGAGGAATATCAATTGGGACATCATGGAACAAAGATAGAGATCAAAGTTCCTGTTGACATTTTTTTGCGGTGGAATAGTGAGATTGCGCAAAATGACAAAACAAAAGTTCGATATGATCGGGTAGAAGTGGAACGGCAAAACATTGAGAGCAATGTGTATGCAGATAAAGTTGGATTTGATGAAGAAAATATCAAGGGTTATACGAGAAAGGTGTTACTGAGTTATTTGAATCAGATTATTCCAGAGCCATTGATCGCCATTGCAGTATATGTGCAAGGGTATGAGAAAAAAAGATACTACATAAACGAGGTGCCGTACCATGTTAAGGAATTGACATGGAATGATAAAAGATATCAGATATTATCTAGGTGGAATGAAAGTAATGTTTCCAAAAACCAGTTGTATTTGAAAGCATGGGATTGTGAAGAAGAAGTTTTGGTAACAATTCGAAAGAGAACTTCTGGTAGCAATGGAAAGATGACTATCTGCTATAAAAATGTTCGTATGACAGGAGTGGAAAATCCATTATCGGCTTTGGATGAGGTTTTGGATATTTCACTCGATTTTATGGGATTACAGGCAAAACGGGATTTAAAGATTCACCGCAATGAATTTCGGGAAGATTTTTCCTTGGAGGAGTATATCGTTCGTTATTTGCAGTTATATTTCCATTCATCATTGGAGCATTCAGGTGAGTATGATATGAAGATGCGCTTATTGCAAATGTTATATTTGCCGGATAGTGATATGGATATATTTTGGGAATATATAGAAAAAAATTTGGAAGATTACAAGACAGATTTGATTGATGGGTATCAAATTAGTATTAAGAAGAAAAAAATTCCAGACGATGTGTTGTCAGAAGCAGTGCGCGAAGTAGAACAAATAGAACCAACAAATGGGGAGTTAGAGGGAAAGTTAGAGGAGGCACCGGTTCTGAGAGAAAACGAAGGATTTTCTCAGGGATTAAATTTGGCAGATATATCCATAAAGGAAATTAAGCGGAATATACTGGAGGTGTATAAGGAATATTTTCAGCGAAAAGAAAAAGGTGGAGGATTATTGGTCGCATCGAATGATCGCAGTTCCTATACAGCAGAGGAATTAAAAACATATCAGCATACGGATGTTCAGACATGGATTATGCAGCATATGCATCTGGAACAGGATGAATGGAAATTTAATGAAAATATAAATGAGAAAGAAGATGACCATGTACTCTATTATCTGATACAGAATGGAATTATTATAGAAAACTTTCTGTGGAAACTGTTACAGGATAGAGAAGAATTGGAAAAACAAAAGATTGCTGTTAATGTTCGTGGGGAAAAAGAAAATAAGAGGGTAGTTTTTTGGAAATTTGAAAAGAAATTACCAACTGGGAAAAAATATAACTCACTCAGAGAATTTTATCTGCGTTCATGGAGCGATTTACAAGGCAGCTTTTTCACAGAATATCCAGAAGAATTTTCCCTTTTGGAGGTGACAGAAATTCCTTATATATCCCGGCAAATAGACAAACAGACGTGTTATATAATTCGTCCGATGACAGCAGAATGGATTTATCAGTTTAGCCAGAGAAATGCTTATAATATTCATATGGGAAGAAAGTACATAACAAAAGATGCTTTCATTAAAGAAGTGATGGGAAATGACTGGCTGCATCCAACAGAAGAATTTGGATATCTTATGCGATGGGTTTCAAAATATGCAAAACATGAAGCAACCCGAAGAAATATGCAGCTTATATGGGATATGTATACAAAATATGTCGGAGGAATTTTCGATGAGAACAAAGATATGATGTTATCCAATAAGGATGTTTGGAATGAGATGGTGGATAAAATGAAGAGGAATAAATGAAGTGTGGAAAAGTTCAAAGAAAATGAAATAACACAATATTATTATCCGGGATATATGGATGATTACGATAAAATTGTGCAATCGTATATCAAGTATTATCACATAAGAGCGCAGAAGTGTAAGCAGTTTTATTATGCGTTTACGATTATTAAAATTGCGCTTGCAGCCAGTATTCCTGTTTTGCAGATGATCAGCGTGGTGAAAAAATATCCGGTAATTTTGGCAATTGTTTCTGCTGCCATTGTGGTTATAGAATCCATTCTTGTTATGGCGCGTAGTGTGGAAAAATGGTCATTATTCCGAAATAACTGTAATCGCTTGTTACAGATTCAAAGGGTAAATGCAATAAAATGCGCAGATTCTCAGTCGTTAACCGATGAAAAGAGAGTTTATATTCAGGAAGTGGAGAGTGTGCTTGATGATGAAGCAAGGCGGTGGTATCAACTTACGCATCAGCAAAGGAAAACATAGGAGAAGCTATTGTATTCCACGATGGAAAGAACGAAAGAGTTACGAATGGGCAGAACCCGATTTTCCGGGTTCTGCCCATATCTGCATTACACAGGAGGTTTTAGGTATGTGCCAGAAGTGGATCTGACTATACTTTTTCAGGCATAGAACGCAAAGCCTCCTCATATTCCTCAGGAGAATATTTTCTTAAAATCTGTTCTCTGGTTAAACCAAGATCAATCATATTTT
>ERZ1026884.473-NODE-473-length-26680-cov-292.298742_pt1 | contig 26680 bp, 38 predicted proteins | sample MGYA00380172_ERZ1026884 | MGnify/ENA primary metagenome ERZ1026884 (study PRJEB33269, sample SAMEA4719808) | human gut metagenome | biome: human-associated habitat; feature: organic feature; material: feces | place: Cameroon | collected 2013-10 ... | reverse complement strand
TCACAGAAATTCAGAACATACAGGACGAAAAATTTTTGCAGTTTATTTTGAACACAATTATTTCATTCAAGAATAAATGGGGGATTTGCTGATGAATGATATTCAGATGAAACAATTAGAACAGACGTTAACCAGTATGGAAGTTTCGGAAATGGTTGGGAAGAACCACAAAGAATTGATGAGAGATATCAGAAGATATTGTAACCAAATATCAAAAGCAAATGAGGAACTTGAAGGAGAGCGCAAAATTGCGCTGTCCGATTTTTTCAAAGAAAGCACATATAAAAATAGTCAAAACAAAACACAACCTTGCTTTGACATTACCAAGAAAGGTTGCGAATTTATCGCCCACAAGTTGACCGGAGTAAAAGGAACGGCTTTCACAGCTCAATACATCAATCGCTTCCACGACATGGAACAGGCGCTGAAAAATCCGCAGGCTGAAATTCCGGAGAAAGACCCGTTTGCACGCTGGAGCATCGTAAAAAAGATAGAAAGTGGTAAATGGTTTAATAAAAATAACTGGAAACTCAAAATTATCTGTGACCGGTTCGGATGGACGAGAAAATTTTTATATCACAAAATTCTTGTGGAATTGTCTGACTTACATAACTTAGAACTTGTGGAAAAGTTCTATACAGTCACATATGGGCATAAACCGGAGTACAAGATGGACTTGCTAGACTACAGCAAAGAACTTGCTGGAACAGCAACAAGGTACATTAATTATTTGTTGATTGAAGAGCAAGAAGAATAACTTTAAATTTAGAAATCACTGGCTGATATTTGGCTGGTGGTTTCTTTTTTTGGAGGTAAATATGTTTGTGATAAATGGTATTGAATGGAAAATAGAATTTGTCCGTGGCGCAAGCAGTAAACTGATGCGCTCTGATGGCTCTACCAGCCTTGCTGTGACAGATTGGAATGATAGGATAATATATGTTTCAGATAAACCGAAAAATGGCTATTTGCGCAAAATACTGGCTCATGAACTTTGTCATTGTTTTTGCTTTTCCTATAACATTCATATGCCGATTGAGCAGGAAGAGTATCTTGCGGACTGGATCAGCCTGTACGGTACTGATTTGATCTATCTTTTGGATGATCTGATGTCAAACATTGATTGGAGGGCAGCATAGTGGACAAAATAGATGAATTGCTGCGGTATATTCACAGAACAAACCCGGAAATGACAAGGGAAAAGCTGATAAATGAACTAAGCAGAAGTGATTACGCCGCACGTTCTTTGCTTTTCACAAAAGAAGTTGTTTGTCAAGAAGAAAAATAGTAAAATGTTTTTGGGGGTGATAGTATTGTACAATGGATGTCATACATCTTTTGATGTTATGAAAGAATATATGATCTATGGAGCGGAGCTTGATGAAAAATATCAGATCCCGATTGTCCCGGCATGTAGTTTGGATTATCTGCCAGAGGATTCCATAGATTTTGGAGAGAGCTTTTCACAAAAGATAAAAGGTCATAGAAAATTAAATGTGAATTTTTATATTGACGATTCAAAGTTTCAAAGACTGTGGAATAACCCGGATAAATACATGGAACACTTGAAGTGTTTCCATTCGGTCTGTATGCCGGATTTTAGTATTGCTACAGGCGATTGTGGTATGCCGTTTGCTTTGAATCTATATAACGTGTACCGGAACCATGCGCTTGCACATTATATGCTGCTGAACGGGATCCGTGTTATACCGTCCGTAGGCATCCCGGACAAAGACAATTATGATCTTTGCTTTGCCGGGTACAGTAAAGGCGGTGTGATCGCTGTATGCACAAATGGAAGAGTGCGGGCAAAGGCAGCTCGGATTGAGTTTTGCGAGGGATTCAAAGTTATGATCGACATGTTGCAGCCACATACAGTGTTGATCGTCGGGAAGATACCGGATGAATTAAACACCGATGTAAAGATTGTAAATTATAAATCACGCAACCAGAAAGTAAATGAGGGATTTTCAAATGGGAACAAGAACAACAAAATCACAGAAAAAACAGAAACAGACTGAGAGTCAGAGGAAGAGAAGAGAACGAATTAGTCAAATTTCACAAGTTGCGAAATGACGCATAATAATTTACTGTGCATATTGTCTTTTCACAGTTTGAATCTCATTTTTCAACTTTTGAATTTTTTCTTCTTGGAAAATGGCTCGATTTTGAGATAAGAAATCAGAATTTTCACGCCCCGGCGGTCTGCCGGTGATTCTTCAGATGCTTACTGGATGTATGTCGGTGGAGTGTGCCCGGACAAGATAAACGCAGCATTTACAGGTTCGCGACGTCGTAAAAGCGATTTACAGGCGTTTCGTGCTGTGTATATATAAAAGTACTGCATTGCCTTGCGCGAGCCTCAAAATGGCTTATACGTGTTCACTTAAGCGCATTATATGACCGGGCGCGTATCTTGTCAAGCTACAATATATCCGGACACCGGAAAAAGCCGGGATGATCCCGGCTTAAAACGCTATATTCTCTGCATAATCACTAATCGCGATCGCAAGCTCTTTTTCATCTTCAAAAACAATGTAAACCCGGATCCCCTGATCTGTCACATTTCGGATTTCTATTTTGTTGATAAAAAATGCAGCTCTGTTTTCATAAATGTTTAAAAACGGCAGGTTCTCGTTTTTAATTCTATCACGCGCTTCATCACATGATTTTTCTAATTCCTTGATCTGTTTTTTCAAATTTTCTAATTGTGTCATTTATAAATCAACCATCCTTTCATCATGTGCCCTGTCTCATCAGTGCAGGTGGGGCAGTTCCTGCAGACGGTGGAACTTCCACCGTTTCGACTAATTAGCGCCGTACAATTTAGTTGATTTTCTAAAGGTCTTAATAACTCCGCCCGGCGTCCCGTCTTTCTTTGTCCTCCAGTGTGCCGGAAAACTCGAAAAGTCGGAGCAGAGACGAACCGTTATTGTTTTTTCTGTCTCTTTGACGATTTCTACAACATCAAACAGAAAGCCGTCTGACTCTGCTAATTGTGTGCCTATTTTTATATCACTTGCTTTAATAATCATGTGAAAACCTCCTTTATGTGTGCTTGTCTCATCAGTGGCAATGTTGCAACCCTACGCCAGACCGCCGCGCGGGCGGTTTCGACTTAAACAATTTTTGCAATTTCTTCTAAAATTTTTACTTTAACTTTTAAATCTGTTGTGTTTTTCAAAACATTTTTTACCTGCTCCGGGAGATTTAAAAGCCCTGCGGCGCCTCCGATTTTTTCTACTGCGTTTTGATATCTAATTTCTAAAACTGTCATATTTTCCCTTTCTGGTCTGCCATCATCAGAGCCACGGCGACCATCCCGCGGCTGACGCTCCAGATCGGAGCGTTTCGGCTATGCTATGCAGATTTCAAATACATCGCCTTGAACGTCTCATGTTCATGCCTCCCGTTATTTAAAGAATTTTTTAAACATTTCTTTTGCTGTTTCATAATCATTTACTTTCTTTTCAACGTATCCAGCAGCAGCGGTGCCGTTTTGATCGGCAACCATTTGAAAAACTTTTTCTTGGTCTGCTGGATGAAGTTTCGCAATTTCTTCAATTCCTTTTGTAAAATCCTTTATTTTTTTATCAGTCATCTTGCTTACCTCCGTTCTTTGTATTCCTGTTGATATTATAATATCACTTTATAAAGTGATAGTCAATACTTTCTATCACTTTTTTTGGTAATATTTTTAATTGACTTTGGGAATTATCTATTATATAGTAGATTTATAAAAATGATTTAGAAAGGAATAAGAAAGTATGATTAAATATAAATTTAATGTAGGGGATGCGTTAGAGCGCGCCGGATTTAATATGTATAAGGCAAAAACAACAGGATTGCTTAGTCAAGAGACACTTAAAAAGATAAAGAACGAAGATACGAATATAAGTGCTAAATCATTAAATAGTCTTTGCTTAATTCTTGATATGCAGCCTAAAGACATATTTATATATGAAGAGACACAGGAAGATTTGAAACAGAAACAAAAAATTTATTAAAATATCACTTTACATAGTGATAAATATATGCTATTATAATATTGTCGAAAGGCAATAGGCGAAAGCCAGAAAGGAGAAAAATGAGCGAAGATATGAACATGCAGGAAAACGCTAGACTTGTTCTTGGACTTAGGGCAGCCGGATGGAGTGAAAAGAAAATAAATGATTTTCTACTCTACATCGAGACCGGAGATGACCGGTATAAGCCGACACCGGACAAGGAGTAAACAAAAGGGCTGGAGAAAATCCAGCCCGACACACAAAAACCATACCAAGTGAAATGTGTGCTATTTGAATATAGCACATCCAGAGAAGAAAGAAAAGAGGAAAAAGCTATGTTAAAGATTTTAAAAGAGTTAGGACAGATGGAAGGACATTTTGCAGTAGAAATTTTCAAGGTTGAAGAGTTAGGAATGATCGCAGTAGATCACGACACAAGCAACGGCGAGACGATGGAAGCATGGAAATGTGACAGTACAGGCGCGGCGCTGGATGAAGATACACCGAGTTTTAGAGTTAAAGAAATTAACGATCCTGTATCTTACGATGAGGACGGAGAACCGGATCAGTGGGAGCTGGTAGGGTTTGAAATTGAATAATTGAAATGAGTATTGATAATTTGACAGCTTGAAATATAGCTGTCTTTTTTTGTTTAAAACGTAGAAAATTTTTGTTAGATTTTTACGAAATTTCAATAGTGACTATTTTATTACAGACAAGAAAAAATGATAGAATAGTACCACTTTTGTTGCAATGCAACACATCTGCAACAAATTGCAACATTTTTGCAACGTAGAGTAAGACACTAGAGTTAGAGAAAGAGTATATTCTCTCTTGTAATATTAAAAATATATATTATAAATAAGGCAATATATTTATATAAATAATATATATAATATACAGGCTTAAAATTTAATTTTAAAATATATCTTGACAAGAAAATGATAGAATGATATTGTTTTGTTAAATCAAATAGGCATTCGGGCAACGGGCGGAGCTGATCCGTCGAGGTCCCGAAAGAAACGGACTTCATGCAGCCGGTACAGTCGAGATCATCATGATCTGATTGTATCAGTTGCATTTTTTATTTTAAGTATTCCAGTACTGGAGAGAGGAGATGTCGATTATGTCAGCAGTTGAAAATCAGGAAATAAATAATAATACAGTTGATGTTTTTAAAGGCGACATTGACATGTATATAAATCTCTGGATGGAAGAGAGACATGTCGAGGATATGTGTAAAGTATCTCAGAACAGATGGTATAACTGCTGTAAATATGTCTATGAGAATGTATTTAAAGTTAATCCACAGTACTTGAAGGATGATAATAATATTAATAATGCTTATGATACAGATAAGGTTGACGAGGTATTAGATATATATATAGACCTGTGTAATGACTACGAGAAAGTAGTGAATATTGTTGGGTTTACATTCTTTACCGGAATACATAGAGATACGTTAAATGGATGGGTTAACGGCGTGCAGCTAGGCTCATCAGGTTCCGACATTTGCAAAAAGATTGACCAAATGAGAGAGGAAAGCCTTGTAGGTTTGCAGACTTCTGGGAAGAACAACCCAATGTGCTATATGCCATCACTCAATAAGTATTGCGGTTTCAATATGCCGGGCGTAAGGGATCAGGGATCCAAAGTAAGAGCGTTGACAGCCGAAGAGCTGCCGCATCTTGGGGCTAATAATTGTATAGGATTGCCGAACAACTCCGACAATTCGGGTTGAAAACAGCGAGAAAAACGCAATAAACAATTCAAACAATTTAAAGCCCAGTGTTTAATGGTCTTAAGGCGCATTAAATCGTTGATACATTACGCGAAACAAGGGTTTTGCGAATAGTTGTAAAATACGAATGGAATTGAACGAACAATTCAAACAATTTAGTAAAACGAAATGCGAGGACAATACGCAGCACACAGACGGGGGAGGGGTCAAAAAGAGCTAGGAAAAGCCAGCTACTAAGTCCCTTAAATATCCTAAAAAATAAAAAGGCATTAAAGGAGCGTATGCGATATGGGTATTCCAAGAGTTAAGGTTATAAATCCAAATGAAAATTGGATGGGAACTGAATATTACATAGGCAACAAGAAAATTGAACATGTTAAGAGTGTTGATTTTCGAGTTGCGGTGGACGAGTTCCCTCAATTCACTTTTGAAACAATGGGGTTGCCAGACATTGATATGAGCGGTGATATTAGATTCAAATTCACACCGGAAACAGTCCAGCAGGCAGTAATTGTGCTTCGAAATGAATTGCTGACCAAGGGAACATTGTATAACGGCTTCTTGGAAAGTATGTTAAGTGCCTTGGATGAAAAGTTTTGGGATTCCAGGGACAGAAACGGGAGCGATCTTGACCTTGGAGAAGAGGATTTCAAAGAGGCTGCTGTATTGATGTTAAATCGCCTGATAGGAATTGAGAACTGAAAGGATGATAAATGTAATATATAGCGATATCGCCAAGCGGTAAGGCACTGGATTTTGATTCTAGTATTCGCAGGTTCGAATCTGCTAGCGCTGCTAAAGAAACTTGTGAGAGGAAAACAACTATGATAATTATCAAAACGATTACTTCAACACTGGATGTCATTTTTATGCTGATACTATTTGTATCTGGCAGAGAATCCAAAGACAAAGGAACAGCAATCGCATTGTGGGTACTTGTGATGTTGTTGTTGCTGAACATGTTTCTGATGTGGAGGTAACAGAATGTTTTATAGTCCAATATTTGGTATTTGCTTTCAGCTGCCTATCATTTGCGCAGAGGAAAGAATACATATAACAAAATCAAAGAAACCGGACAGTACCGGAGATTTACTCAATCTGGATAGCGACGCAGAGAACCAGAGTGAGAAATCGGAGCATCCAGTATAGCTAAACAAAATTTTAAATTACTGGCAACTTGTAAGAGTTGCTTACAAGATAAAAATCCTACATTGCGGCATTTTAATATGCCGTAGCGGAACGTAGCTCAGTTGGTAGAGCACTCGGCTTATATCCGAGCGGTCGCAGGTCCGATTCCTGCCGTTCCGATGGAGGAATGGGTTTAACGATTCATTCCGAAAAAGATCTTCTTCTTGGTGTTTTTCATAACACATCCTTTCGCCACTAGGACGATTCTGTTAAGGGCGGTGCGAGACCGTCCGGTGGTATTTGCCGCGGAGCGCGGCATTAGGCATAAGACTATATGGTGATGAATGATGATCGTTCCGTAATTTTCTGACGAGCAATACATATAGCAGTCAGACTTGATAGTTCGGGTGCCTATCCCACGGTGCCTGAGCTGTCAAAAATAAAATTAGGCAGTGGCGGAAAAGGTAGACGCTTAAGCATAAGACAACCACGCTTTGGTTAGGAACAAGTCATTGAATCAACAAGGCAATGAAGGAACCTGTTAAGGGTGTTACCCGTTGTGGAAAGTCGTTGTTATGTGAGGTGCAAATCCTCACCAGCCTATTTCCTGTGATATCACACAGGATAGTGCAACGCATGGCACGAAAAATATGATTGCTAACCGTCTGAGGGCGGTTTTGGGGAAGCGGCAACGATTGGCGGTGTTGTGGCTGACTGTAAATCAGTTCCCAAGTGGTAAACATTGGAGGTTCAATTCCTCTCTTCCCCATGCGCGAAAGCAAGATCGCAACTTGTAAGTAGGGTTTTGGTGGCATAGTGCGAGATCAGTTCGATTCTGATTAATGGCGGTTAATAGCATTGATAAGGCTAGCAAAGGCATGTGAAAATGCTATGTGGGTTCGATTCCTATGCTTGGAGCGAGTGAGGTGCAAGTCCTTACGCCAAAAGCGTCCGTCTCATTACCGGATAGAGTGTTGGTAGCGAAATCCCACTCGAAATAAAAAATACGCCACATAGTCAGCGAGAGTCCCAAGAGACCGTCTGATTATGTGGAAACGCTATAAGATTGGTTAGTCGAGTGGTAAGACACCACCCTTTCATGGTGGTAACACGAGTTCAAATCTCGTACCAATCATGGGCGATGTTGCCAGTACACCCCTAGTGTGTTTGTTACAGAAATGCAGGTGCTAATCAATATACCGGTTAAACTTAGCACAGGGAACTGGATTGAGCGGTTGCCATTCAAAAGATGGCGCCAACCGCTGACTAAAAGAAACTTGCACTTGGGGTAGTGTGGAGCAAGTAAAAAACGGAAACTGCTCGGCTATGCAGATATGGTGTAATGGTATCACAGGAGATCGCTAATCTCTCCAACGAGTAAAATCGTTGTCAAGGTTCGAGTCCTTGTATCTGCGCTCTTGCCCGAGCGAAAATCCTAGGTATGCCTTGGGTGTTGATGTGTGACGGAATAGGTAAACGGAATTGTCGTAGAGAATTGGTTGAAGCCGACAACATAGATGACCAGAGTGTACACTCTTGCGTGGTGCAAATCCACGCCACATCAATTCCTTATCTTCACTTAGTCTGGCACTACTGCAATAGTTCAGGTCGATGGAAGATGTATGGATGGTAAGCGGTATCATTGGTAACATAAAACCCTTCCGTGAATAGAAATTGCAGATTTGAAAGCGGTTGGCATGGTTTGGTATGACAATGTTCGATTCCTTGTGCCGCTATTCGATGGTTGGTGTTTTTGCAAGAAAAAGGTGTGTAGATATGATTTTAAATTCAACATTATTTGATCCGGACGGGAAGCCTTACAGACCAGGCAAAATGGAAATTGTGGAATCTGTAAAAAATATAGGTGTGAATGGTCCAGAAATGATAGACGTAACAACGCTTGAAGAACATCCATATGTATTTATAAGGGGGCGACGGGAAAATGTGTGAATTTTGCAAGGATTACGATAACAACAGAATATGTGGCGCTAATATTCCCATTCATAAGTGTGCAAATGAAACGAATTTGACAGACGCACAAATTATGATGAATACAGGGGACAAAGTACCAGGAATTGTGATTTATTCAAACCACTGTATGGCAAGGGGTTATTTTGATATTTCATTTTGCCCTATCTGCGGTAGAAAGTTGGTGTGAAATGATTGTTAATATCAATAACAGCACATACGAGATGAACAGCAAACAGTATAAAGGCGTTCTCAAAACAGCCAGCAAAGCAGTTGATCGCGGTATAATGCTGTAGAAAAGAATAAAGTGGCAATTATGCTGAATGAACGGTATGAGGACGATATAAGTCTAAGAAAAAATGTGGATCAGTATGTAGAAAAAGGATTTAAGGTGTATTGGAAAACCTATAAAAAATGTAATTGTGATTTTCCTGAATAAAAAATAATATGCCAGAGGTGGGAAAATGCGTTGCACCCATGCGCCAAATTGGCTAAAAGAGATGCTGCAGATTGCGACGGCAGCCTGGCAAAATTATACCGGCTAACAAACGGAGTTAGTCGCTGACCAACAAAATTTATTGGCAGAGGTCTTAAAGCACTTCTGCTTTTTTGCGGAGGTGCTTTTCTTTTGGCAAGTTCAAGCCTAATTTCCACAGTAAATGGATATGAAAATTACATACAGGCACATGGCGTTGATGAAGAGGTTATGGATGCCATGGCAGAAGCGGCAAGGGTAGCTATTCTTACAGAAAAAGACATTGAGTATGGATTGAAAGTTTCTTCCAGGGCAAAGCAACTGGCAGAACAGTTTATTTTTCAATCCACTGGCGGCACACCGTGGGATTTAGAGAAATATTCATTCCAAAACAAGGTATCTTATGAAATTCTTGACAAATATTACGGAATTTTGCTTTTAGAAGCGCAAAACAAAGTTGTGGATAGTGCTTTCAAATATTTGGAGAAGAAGAGAGAACCTAAAGAGCGTTTTTACATGCCAAGAAGAAAGCAATTTCTCAAAATAGGGCTTACACAGGCTTTACAAGGCATGATTGATGATAAATATGACATCCTTTGCGTGTCTCTTGTTCCGGGCGCAGGCAAAACAACGGTCGAAAAAATGTTTCACGCGCTTGTTGCCGGATGGTTCCCTAGAGATTTTAGCCTTTTTTATTCGCACAGCGGAGATATTACCAGAATGTATTACGACGGCGTGTACGATATTGTTACAAACACGGAAGAGTATACATGGAATGAAATTTTCCCAAATCTTTCCGTGACAAGCACAAATGCGAAGATGGAGCAGTTTAATGTCGGGAAGTACAAGTCGTTTCCATCCGTACAATGTACATCTGTTGGTAGTAAGAATGCAGGTAAAGTAAGGGCTTCTAAGTTTTTACTGGTCGACGATATGATCGGCGGTATTGAAGAAGCAATGAATCCCATTACCCTTGATAAATTGTGGGATAAATACGCTGTAGATGCCAGACAGAGAAAGATACAGGACACGGACGGTAAGAACTGCAAGGAAATACATATTGCCACAAGATGGAGCGTACACGACGTCATAGGGCGCATACAAAATATGTACGAGGGAAATCCAAGGGTAAAGGTTATTGCGGTACCAGATGTGGATCCTAAAACAGGAGAAAGTAACTTTGACTATGAGTTTTCCGGGTTTACAAAAGAATTTTTCGAAGATCAGCAATTATTGATGGACGACATATCGTATCGCTGTCTTTACAAACAGGAACCGATTGAACGTGAGGGATTACTGTTTCCAGAAGATAAAATACGTCGGTATCTTCATTTGCCACATGGAGAGCCGGAGATTGTAACCGGTCAGTGCGATACAAAGGGAAAAGGAACAGACTATTTTGTTCTGCCTGTATTGCAAAAATACGGAGAAGATTACTACTGTGTGGATTGTGTTTGCGATAACACGGCAGATTATGAGGTTCAGTATGAAAATGCAGCAAATGTTTTGACAAACAACAAAGTTCAGGAATGTGAATTTGAGAGAAATGCCGGAGGGGACCGTGTCGCAATGGAAGTAAACAAGCGAGTGGAAGCCAAAGGATGGATATGCAATATCACAGATACACCGACGGAGACAAATAAGGAAGCAAGGATTTTTCAGTGTTCAAACTGGATATTGCAGCACGTTATATTTAAAGACCCATCATTATATAAGCCAAATGATCCATATGGAGTAATGATGTCTCTTATCAAGAGATATTCAGTGTCTGGTAAAAAGCAGTTGGATGATGTGCCGGATGTATTTTCAAACTTTGCACTTAGAGTGACAAATGGAAATAACGTAGCCAAAGTAGAAGCGGCAGTAAATCCGTTTAGGAGGTATTGATATGGTAAACAAAGATATTTTAAATCAATACTTAGATTTAAGAGAAGAAGTAAAGGAAGTAAGGAATAAAATTGAAAAGCTTGAAAAATACATAGAAAAAATTGAGCAGGAAGGAACAGTTATTGATAGCGTTTCTGGCGGAAATGGTGGAAACCAACATTTTAAAATAGAAGGAATACCATTGCCAGAATATAGGCACAAAAAAACCTTGTTATATTCCAGAAAAACCACCCTCGAAATTTTGGAAAACGAACTTCTTGAAAAAACAAATGAAGTAGAAGAGTTTATTGCAAATATAAAAGATAGCAGAATTAGAAGAATAATTAACCTTAGATTTTTAGAAAATCAATCTTGGAATAAGGTTGCCGACCAAATAGGAGGCAATAACACAGAAGACAGCGTGAGAAAAGCGTTTGATAGATTTATGAAAGAGTAAAGTTGTCCGATATGTCCGTTTTTTTTCTGATATAGTTATAATCGAAGAAAGCAACAAAGGTTGAATACTTCACCTCCCCCAATTTAGAAAAGCATCGTAGAGAAATCTCCGGTGCTTTTTCTTTTGCAAAGAAAAGAGGAATTTATGGGATATAAACCAAAAACAATATATTGCCCTCGGTGTGGAAGAAAAGTTGCCACGCACGATGGGCGTTCAACAATGAACATTTCTGTGGAATGTAGGAAATGCCACAAGAAAGTTGTTTTTTATCCGGAGAATGGGAAGACGGAATTAAAATCTCTTCCAATCCGGTCAACATCCAGTGGGATGACGTTTATTTAGGAGCCAATTATGAATAATAAATCTCTCCAAGACCTTGTTAAGGGCTGTTATGGGCGAAAAATTTTATATACTGATGTTGAAACCATCACAGCAGACAATATTGTCAAGGTGGTGGGAGACTGCATCGGAAATTATTATTACAACAAAACCATCATAGAATACCTGTGGCGGTATTACAAAGGAGATCAGCCGATTTTATACAGGTTAAAGGTACAAAATGCTGATATTACAAACAAAATAGTAGAAAATCATGCGTATGAGATTGTTCAGTTCAAAGTAGGGCAGACGTACGGCGAGCCAATCCAGTTTATCAGTAGAAAAGATGATGATGCGATCAATCATGCGGTAGATGAGCTGAATGATTACCTTGTGGATGCAAATAAACAGGAAAAGGATATTAAAGCCGGAGAATGGCAGTCGGCAACCGGAACATCTTTTAAGGCGGTAAGATTTTCAAATGGAGAAATACCATTTCAGATTGTTGCCCCTACTCCGATGAATACGTGTGTTATTTATAATCGGAGCACGGAAGAACCGGTGGTTGCAGTACAAGAAATTAAGGACGAGGATGGAAGATGGTACAAACTGTGCTATACAGACAGTTATTCATGCAAAATTCAAAATGGAGTAGTTTCTGAATGGAAATTGCACGCATTTGGAAGCATTCCTATTGTTGAGTTCCCAAACAACCACGAAAGAATATCAGACATTGAGCTTGTTATAGGGCTTCTGGATGCCATAAACAACATGCAGTCAAACAGAATGGATGGAATTGAGCAGTTTGTTCAGTACTGGGTTAAGTTTGTGAACTGTGAAATAGACCAGAAAACGTTTGAAGAGATGAAAATGAGCCATGCTTTGACGGTAAAGTCTAACAACAAGGATAACAAAGCCGATGTTGAAATCATGACGCAGGAACTTAACCAGAGTCAGTGCCAGGTGGCGAAAGATGATCTTTGGGACAATGCCTTATCAATTCTTGCCATACCCAACAAGCAGGGGAATACTGGCGGAGATACACAGGGCGCGGTAGAGTTGAGAAATGGATGGGATTTCTCGAAAACCCGTGCAAAGTTAAAAGATCCAATCGTGAAATCAGCAGAAAAAAGGCTTGCAAAAGTTGTATTAAATGCAATTCGTGTTAAAGATCATGATTTGAACTTGTCAACAAGAGATTTTGATGTGCAAATCAATCATAGCCCGCAAGACAATATGTATACAAAGTCGCAAACACTATATCAGCTTTTAGAGTGCGGCATACATCCTCTTATTGCCATTAAAACGGTGGGGCTTTGGGGAGATGCTGAAAAGACATTCCTATTGTCTAAGCCATATATAGATGCGTTGTGGAAAACAATTGATAATGCAGAAGAGCAGGAACAAAAAGCACAGGAAATTGTAAATCAATTAAATAAGCAGAAAAATAAGACAGCTACCGAGTAATCGGCGGCTGTTTTTATTTTATAAAAATTCGCAAAGTTGTGAGCGTAAAAAACAACAGTGTCATTCGGTGTCGTTGCACCGCAAAAATTCGTAAAGACATATCGGAGGTAATCAATGAAAAGAGAAGAGTTAATTGCAATGGGTATCAGTGAGGAAAATGTTGAGAAAATCATTGCTGATTACGGCAGTGCCGTACAGAGAGAACAGGCAAAAGCGGCAGAGCTTAAGGCAAAGGCAGACAGCGCAGATGAGCTGCAGAAAAAGCTGGATGAAATGGAAGCAGGAAACCTCACGGAACTTGAAAAAGCAAACAAGGCGTTAGAGACAGCAAATCAGCAAATTGCAGATATGCAGAAGAAAAACGCCATTAGAGACCAGCGCGAAGCATTGATGGAAAAGTTAAAAATCAATGCAGAACAGGCAAAATCCGTTGTCAAGGATGATGGAAGCCTTGATTATGACGCTCTTGGAAAGATTACAGCCGAAAAGGAAACCGCGGCAGCGCAGGCAAAGGAACAGGAGATTGCAAATAATTCTGAAAATCCGGGCGGCGGTACAGCAGGTGGAGAGAATAAAAAAACTGCGGACGTAGAGAACGCAGAAAAAATCAGTTTTGGCAAACCGGCAGAAAGTGCAGAAGCCAAAGACCATTATGTTTTATAGGAGGTAAATTATGGGAAAACCGATTGAAAGAGATTTTACACAGAGTAAAGGAATTTTAAAATTCTTTCCTTATGAGGGAGCAGCGTGCATTGTACCACAGACAATGGTAACAAGTGCAGATGCGAACGGAAAGAAGATTGCAAAGGCAGGAACACCATTTCCTAGCAATGATGCATCTTGCAAAGGATATCTTCTGGAAGATGTTGACGTAACAATGGGAGATGCACCTGGAACTTATGTGTATCAGGGTTCTATTGACAGCGCAAAGGTAACAGCAAACGGAGTGACCGTGGAAGCTACTGCAAAAGCAGCAACACCGCGAGTCACTTTTTTTGATTAAGGAATGGAGGTATTAGAAGATGGCATTACCATTAGCAGAAGCATTTACCGCAAGAAGTCTTGGGGTTATGTGGAATAATTATGAAAAAACGCTTGGTTCTGCACCTTACTTAGGTAGACAGAAATTTGGAACCAGAAAACAGGACAGCCTTGAACTTAGATTTATCAAAGGGAAAAATGGTCTTCCGGTATCCTTAAAGGCATCCAATTTTGATGCGCAGGCAGAGTTAAGAGATGTCGGTGGATTTTCGGACATTCAGAACGAGATGCCTTTCTACCGTGAATCTTACATGGTAACAGAGCGTGAAGAGCAGGAGTATGCAAATTACCAGTCGGCAGAAAATTCCAACATGGCAAACCAGGTGCTTAGAGAAATCAGCAAAAAACCGATGATGCTGATTGAGGGCGCAAGAGTAGTGCCGGAACGCCAGATTTGGCAGTTATTAGCACCATCTGATGGTATTCCAAGAGTACAGGTAACAATTGGTGGCAAGAGCTGCTATGTTGATTATACTTCCGATAATGGAGTAGCGCACAAGAGAGACCATTACAAAGATATTTCTGGAAGCGATACCGATAAATGGTCTGCATCCGAAACAGCAACGCCACTTGATGACCTTATTGAGATTAAACGTGAGTTTGCAAAGAAAACCGGATATTCCCTTGCACGTTTTAGCATGAATACAGAAACATGGGAGATGGTTCTTAAGGCAGAAGACACAAAGAAACAGGTGCTTGGAATTACTGCTTACAATGGAGGTATTCGTTTACAGCAGGGACAGGTTACAGAGTATCTTAGAGGATATGGCATCGAGATTGAAGTTTACGACAAACTTTACATCGACCCGGCAGACGGTGCCACCAAATATTTTATTCCTACAGGAGTTATTTCAGCGCAGGCATCCGGCGTGTACCTTGGAGATTATGTCTTTGGAAAGACACCGGAAGAGAGAAGCGGAAGTTTAACAGACGGAAACCTTTCTATTGTAGAAACCGGTATTTCGGTATATACATACGCAACAAATCATCCGATTAACACGCATTGCATTGTGTCAATGATCGGATTGCCTACTTTTGAGGGTATGGACAGCGTTGTTGTCATGAAAGTCGCGTAGGAGGTGCGGTATGGTTGCTGAATACACGGTAAAGCGAAATGGAAAATGGTACAAAGCAGGAGATGAAGTCCCGGACATTGTTCCGGGAGAGAAATCTTCCGGCGGGTACACCAAGACAGAGATTAACAGAATGAGCACTGCTGATTTACAGGCACTTGCTGCTGAACATGGGATCGATGGTGCAGAAGAAATCAGTGGAGCGGAACTGAAACGCATTTTGATCGAGCAGTTCGGATTGTAGGTGGGGAAGAATGGACGAATATACAACATTAGAGCAGGTAAAAATCAGGCTGAAACAATTTCATATCGAAACAGTCACGGATGAAGATGGTGTTACTTCTGATGTTGTCGTGTTCGACCAGAAAGAAGATAACCCTTACATTGAACAGCTTATCAAGCAGGCAAGAAATGAAGTGGCAAGCAAGCGGAATTACCCGGAAAGCTACACGGATGAAAAAATATCCGAGGATTTGAAACAGTTTGATGATGTAATCGTCAATTTAGCCGTGTACGACCATTCACAGGCAGGAGAAGCCTATATGGCAAGCTATTCAGAGAACGGCGTAAGCCGTAGCTGGAAAGACAGGGAAAGCCTGTTTGTCGGGGTATTTCCGTTTGTAAAATCATTATAACTCCTCGAAACCGAGGAGTTTAGAAGATTGTGCGTTACGTTTTGTTAGTATTGACAAAACGTAGCAGGCGGCACACATTGAGCGGTGGTGGGCGGTGTGCCAAAAAAATGAAAGGCGGTATATGATTTGACGATTGAGATATCAACAGCAATCATTATAAGCGTGCTGTCGCTTGGTTTTTCCGTCTTTATGGGCTTGAAGAGCAACAAAAGGACAGACAACACGGATCTTGAAGAACGCGTGCGGGAGAACACACGCATTAACATGAAGTTGGATGCCATTTCAAACAACACGACCGAGATCAAGAATGAAGTTTCCGAGATGCGAAAAGAAATCAATTCTCATGACAACAGGATCATAAAGGTAGAGGAAAGTGTGAAATCTGCGCATCACAGAATTGACGGAATTGAAAACCGTCTTAACGATGATAAGGAGGATTAATTATGGATATTTTACAGACTGTTATTGCCAATATGACAATTATCCTGGCGATTATTGGTGCACTGGCGTTTATTGTGTCTGTGGTAACACAGGTAATAAAAGGCGTTGGTGTATTTTCTAAAGTACCAACGGACATTCTGGTGTTTGTCCTTTCCATCGGGATCACAGTAGCAGCATTTGTGGCGTATATGCAGTATATTCAGACAACAATTTTATGGTACATGATCTTAGCAGCCGTTATTGCCGGATTCATTGTTGCGTTTGTCGCAATGTATGGATGGGAAAAGCTTTCTGAACTGTGGAAACGGTTCTGCAAGGATGTGAAGTGAAATGCTTGAGATCAATAAGCAAAAAATGAATTATTCTCTACAGAGCGGAAAGGTTCCGGTATATGTGACAGATGATAATGGTAACATCGAATATTCCTCATACACGGATTCTGATGGGAATGTAATTTATTACCTTGATGATGACGGGAACAAGATACCTAAGACAACCGGAGAGTATACCACAGGTTATGAAAAGCCTGTGGTTTTTTATTCTTCGATCAGCAATAAGTTGAGCGAAGCACTTATAAAAGAATTTGGTGTAGATAACTCTACAAATTTTGTTCAGATTGTCGAGGACAAAGGGAAACTTCCATTGAGTGTCGGCTCTTTGGTATGGAAAAGGTCAGACGTAAGGTACAAAGATGAAGAAAATATTATCATTGATGAAAATTCGGCTGATTACGTTGTAAAAGGTGTAGCAGAAGAGGGATTGACGGTTGATTTGTTCCTTCTGCAAAAAAATGTGAAGTAGGTGCTCTATGGGAAAGAAAGTAATAACAATGAGCCTGTCAGAAAGTTCTATTCAAAACGCCATACAGGAACTTAGAGCATATCAAAACAGTTTGACGTATAAATGTCAGCTATTGGCAGAAAAGCTCGCAGAAAAGGGCGTAGAGATTGCCAGAGTACAAATTGCTGACCTTGACGCAATATTTACATCAGAATTGATTTCCAGTATTCATTCAGAATACAAGGGAAGTACCAAAGGAGGCGGGATATGGGCGGTAGTTGCCGGGACGGACCATGCAATGTTTGTTGAATTTGGAACAGGAACCGTAGGACAGCAAAGCCCTTATCCGGGGAAACTGCCGGAGGGTGTTTCATGGCAGTACGCAAGTGGAAAAACTATCCATCAGATTTCAGATGGAAGATATGGATGGTTTTATCAGGACGACAATGGCGATTGGTGGTTTACAGAGGGAATGCCAAGCCGACCATTTATGTATCTGACAGCAAATGAATTGCGGCAAATTGTCACACAGACAGCGAAGGAGGTGTTTGGATAATGGCAGACAACCAGTGGGTATTTGACCTTGAAACAAACATTTTTTCCAATGTTGTAACGATTGCCAAGCCAAAACTTCAAAAGAAATACAAAAGCATGAACTTTGACGCTGCGTTTACAACGGTTGAAAAGAACCTTGATAAAGACCCTGTTTTCCCTACTATTTACATTCACGAATTGCCTGGGGTAGAAAAGGGACAGGTGTTAGATGGAACATCCATCAATGCAGTACAGGAAACCATACAGGTTGATGTGATCACAAATACAAAGCAAAGCGATGCGAAAGGTATTCTTGCAATTATTTCAGAGACTTTTAAAAAAATGCAGTTTCAGATCATATCTATGCCGGAGTTTAAAAATGACAATGAAAAAAGATTCAGGAGCACAGCGAGGTTTCGTCGTGTGATTGGTTCAAATGAAAGATTAATTTAAAAAAACACCGGACGTCAAATGGAAAGACGTTCGCTGACCGCGCAAAGCTATGCGGTAGAAAGTGAGGTAAAAATGGCTTCAACAAGTTACTTAGCCCGTGTGATTTATAAAGAACACACAGACGGTGAGGGAGCAACAGATTTTACTGGAACATACAGGTTGATGCTTGCAGCAAAATCAATTCCTTCTCCGACTTCTGCACCGAATACAGTTGAGAGCACGACTCTTGAGGATGATACGCAGACATTTGAGACAGGTATTAAAACCACAGATTCTAAGGAATTTACAGGAAACCTTATCAAAGAAGATTTTGACCGGCTTTTGAAAGTTGAGGGAAAGAAGTGCGACATTATGCAGCTTTACGGCACGGATGGACTCGGCGGCGTAGCGAAGTCGTGTTATGTCGGGCAGATAACGCCAACAGTCAATGACGTTGGTGGAACTGACGAAATCCTTGAAATGACAGCGACCGTCGTTCAGAACACGGCTCCAAAGTGGGTAACTGATGATTTTACAGTTACTTATAACGGGGATAAGACTTTTACTGTAACAAAAAAATCGTAGGTCAGTCACTTAGAAAGTCAAAGGCTGTTGTGGCTGACGAAAACGAAGAAACAGCCGATTATTTGTAAAATAACAGGGCGGCACGCATGCCGCCCTTTACCTGTTTGTGGAGAAAGGAAAGTATATGACAAAGATTAAACTTGGAGAAAAGGAACTGAATATCAAATTTGGGTATGAAGCTACTCTAAAGAGTGGGATCATTGCCCGAATTGTACAGTTAGATCAGATGGAGGACGGAGTCGAAAACGTTAATGCAGTTCTTATGCTTCTGCCGGAATTGATTCTTGTCGGTGCGCAGAAGTTCCATGAAAAGGAACTTGGATATGATCCGAACAATGAGGAACAGAAAGAAAAGCAGATGAAAAAAGTGTTTTCTATGCTGGATGATTACTTTGATCAGGAAGATGCAGATGGAAATATGTTGTATGAATCATTACTGACGGAGATGCTTGCAAACGGTTTTTTATCCAAGATGCTCAATCAGGAGCGCAAGAAAGTAACGAAACGGAAGTAAAGACGGGAGAACCAGAAGAAATTACATGGGAAAGATACTGCGCAGAAATCCGACCATTTTGGCTTTTGGTAACCAAGGGATACGGATTTACTGTACATGACATAGATATGTCGTGCCCTGCCGATTTACAGCCATATGCAGATGCTTACAGCCTTGAAAAAAGGCAACAAGACAACGAAATGTGGCTGTGGTTTGGCTCTTATGGGGTATCGGCGGTGGCAGTTGCTGTAGAACATTGTTTGTCTGGTAAAAAAGCAAAATCAAAATACATTGATAGACCTGTCATGGAACAGCAGGGTATCGCCGGAAAAGAAATTACGGATAAGGACATAAGGAAAGCAATTTTAACAGAGCAAATGTATATGGCAGCCGCAGAAAGAAAAGGTCTGCCGGAAACGATTATCAAATAGAACTTGGAGGTATAAGTATGTCAATTAGAATTGGATCTGCAAGACATGATGAAAACGGAAAATTAACCGGTGGAAGACCGGGAGATCAGACCGGAACGGAAGTAAACACGCAGAATTTTTATGTACATAAAAAAGGATGGTATGTGTTAAGACCAAAAACAAAAGATATGGCGGATAAACTGGCAGAATCAATGATTACAGCTTGCAATAATGATAATATCGGATATTGCCAGGGACACCGGCTTGGAATTGTCAAATACGGTATTAATTCAAAAGTAAAAACAGAAGCAGATTGCGGCACAACGGTCCGGGCATGTATTATTCATGCAACTGGAAAAGATGTTGGAAATTTCACCACAGCAAATGAAAAATCTGTACTTCTTTCTAGTGGCATGTTTGATGACATTGGAGGTTATGCGGCAGGAATGGTTCTTTACAATGGAGATGTTCTTGTCACAAAAACAAAAGGTCATACAGCGATTGTGACAAGCGGAAACCCTAGAAAAAATGTAAAAGATCATTTAAACCCATACCCGGAACCTGCAAGGATTTTAAAGAAAACTTTTCCTTGCATGAGAGGGGATGATGTGAGATGGCTTCAGACGGAGCTTATTTATCACGGATGCCTGGATAAAAAAGATAAAAAGGGAAACAGCAACGTGGACGGTATTCTTGGAAATGATACGGCGACCGGTATTGGAAAATTCCAGAAAAAAGTCGGAATTAAAGTAGACAAGAAATGCGGACCGGTTACAAGAGAAAAATTAAAAGAGTAGATCAAGGACGGTAAGGTGTCACAGCCTACCGTCTTTTTATTTTGTATAGAAAGTTGGTGCATATATGGCAGACATTGATGAATTACAAATAAAAATCAAAGCTGACTCTGCAAAAGCAAGTAATTCCATAGAAAGCCTTGTAAACAGCATGAATAGGCTCCGGGAAAGCATATCGTTTGACACTGCAAAACTTTCAAATATTGCAAGCGGAATCAGAAGCATTTCCGATGCAGCTACCGGATTCAAAGGTGGTAAATCTTCGGAAATCACATCAATGGTGCGGGCACTCAATAAATTTTCTGGTGTTGATGCAAATTCTATTCACGGAATATCTTCTGCTGTGAGAGATCTTGCATCTGGAATAGAAAGTGTTAAGGCTGTTGATACAAGCGGACTCACAAGCATGGTGTCTGCGTTATCAAAAATTGGTGGCAAGGCATCTACACAGGCGACAAAGAATCTGCCGGCTCTTTCTGCACAGTTACAAAACTTTGTACGCCAGATGAACAAGATAGGTGCATTGAATTTTGATATGACCAATATGAGTAATCTTGTAACGTCCATATCAAGGCTTGGAAGCGTTGCAAGCGGTCGTGCGGTAACTAATATACCTTTGCTTGCTGACAACCTCAAATACCTGTTTGAGACGCTTTCAAAAGCACCAAATGTATCTTCGAATATCATTCAGATGACGCAGGCGCTTGGCAATCTTTCCAACAGGTCTGGTGGTGCGATTTCTGGATTAAATACAAGCATCAGTAGTCTTTCCGGTTCTTTCCTTGGATTTAAGACATCCACAGGGAAAGCATTGATCGGACTCAAGTCATTCACAAGACAGATTTTGTCCTCTATGGGGATTTATCTTGGTCTGTACGGAGCGATCAGGGGAATAAAAAATGCAATCGACATATCATCCGCATTAACAGAGGTTCAGAACGTTGTTGATGTTACTTTTGGGGACATGTCAAAGAAAGTCAATGACTTTGCACAGGACTCTATACGTCAGTTCGGTATGTCAGAATTGACACTGAAGCAGACGGCAAGCCGATTCCAAGCAATGGGAACAGCCATGGGAATTGACAGCAGTTTGATAAAGAAAGCCAATGAGTTCTTGAACAAACAGACAGATGGCTATATTGGTTTGTCTGATTCCATGGCTGATGTGTCTTTGAATTTAACAAAATTAACTGCTGATATGGCTTCTTTGTATGACGTAGATCAGGATGTTGTGTCGCAGGATTTAGCTGCAATATTTACCGGACAGACACGTCCATTAAGAGATTACGGTCTTGATCTCACACAGGCAACCCTTAAAGAGTGGGCAATGAAACAGGGATTGGATTCTGATATTGCGTCTATGTCACAGGCTGAAAAGACAATGCTCCGGTATCAGTACGTCCTTGCCAATACGCAGACAGCGCAGGGAGACTTTGCGCGTACGGCTGATTCATGGGCGAACCAGATCAGAATTTTAAAACAGTCATTTGAACAGCTTGGCAGTGTTATTGGTGGGGCATTAATCAATGCTTTCAAACCATTCGTAAAAGCACTCAATTCTGTTTTACTGGTTGTTATCAGCTTTGTCACAAAGGTTACAAATGCTTTAGGCGCAATCTTCGGATGGAAATATGAGGATTCCGGCGCAGGACTTGCAGATAACTTTTCAGATGCGGCAGAGAGTGCAGATGATGTTGCGGACAGCACAGGACAGGCGGCAAAGAACATCGACAAGATGAATAAGGGCGTCCGTCAGTTTGACGAATTGAAACTGATTACAACAAATGATGGTTCGGGCAAAAAAGGTTCGGGCGGTTCCGGCGGCGGGGCATCCGGTGGTGCCAGTGGCGGCAAACTCGTCAAGACTGATACTATTTTCAAAAATTACGAAAGTGATATTAAAAATCTGAAACAACTTGGAAAATACATCAGTGATGCCTTATCAAAAGCTATGGAGTCTATTAACTGGGATAAGATTTATTCCAAGGCAAGAAATTTTGGCAAAGGCTTGGCAGATTTCCTCAATGGTCTTATCAATCCGAGACTGTTTGGAAATGTAGGAAAAACGATTGCCGGGGCACTGAATACGGCGATTTATGCCACCCTTTCCTTTGGTCAGACATTTGACTGGTCAAACTTTGGAAAATCACTGGCAGAGGGAATAAATAAATTCTTCAAAACATTTGATTTTAAAGCACTTGCAGAAGATATAAATACTTGGGTACAGGGAGTTTACAAGACAATTAAGACCATGATAGAAAATATCAAGTGGTCTGATGTTTGGAAAGGCGTAAAAGATTTTCTTTCAAACATTGATATTGAGACAGTTGAAATTCTTCTTGGAGCATTTGCTTTGAAACTTGCAGGCAAACTGTTAACAGGGAAACTTCTCAAGGAGACTATTGGGAAATTAATAGGAGCGAAATTCACAGCCGCTTTTGGTCAAACGGCGGTAAAATCATTGCTCTCTTATGCAATTCCTATTTCACTTGCTGTAGTAGTGGCAACGTTATCTTTTACGGTTGGAAAAGATAGCATAAAAAAAGATGCTAATAATTTAGAAAAAGCGTATGAAAAAGGCGGTTTTCTGCAATATCTTCAGGAAAGTTTTAAACAACTTCTTAATCCGTTTGAATGGATTAATGCATATGGCGGTGGAGTTTTGAGCCATGATACTGTGATGGACAAATTAGGCATTGGAAATGGAATGAATGTTGATGAATTTGTCAAAAATCTGCCTAAAAAGGAAGATTACAAATCATTAGATGATTTCCAAAAAGCATTAAATGAGTTCAATGATAATATGCCTAATAAATTAAATGTACCTGACAGCTTTGATCTAAAGGCGTGGATAGATGAATGGAAGAATATAAATGGATTAGATGATGTAGATTTACGAGCAGAGGTCGTCCTTCCAAATTTAAAAGAAAAAGTATCTGGATTCAAAGAAAAAATAAAAGAATGGTGGGGATTAAATGTTGAACTACCCGTTCGCAATAAATTAACAACAACTTTAGAGGATGTTTCTTCATGGTGGGAAGATGTGAAGAACTACTGGGGAGAAAAAAAACTGTCAGTGAAAGCAGAAATTGACAGTATAAGAGAAAAAATTAAAGAAAAGTGGGATGAAGCCTTAACTTACATTCAGGAAAATATTTTCCCGTGGTTCACAAAAGAAAAGTGGATGGAAGTAGGAAATGGAATAAAAGAGGGATTATCTGCTAAATGGGATGAATTTTCTGATTGGTGGCAAAAGACAGGAATATATAATTGGTGGGAAAATCATGTGAAACCTTGGTTTACAAAAGAAAAATGGGATGAACAGGGAGAAGAAATGAAAAAAGGTCTTTCTGAAAAATGGGACGAATTTAGTAACTGGTGGAGTACATCTGGAATTGGTTCTTGGTGGACAAATCATGTCGCACCGTATTTTACAAAAGACAAATGGACATTCAGCGGCATTTCTGACGGATTGAAGCAGGCATTTGATAATGCTGTTGCAGGAATTAAGCAGGTATGGAATAATTTTGCAACGTGGCTTAATTCAAAACTGTCTTTTTCATGGGATTCTGTAAATATTGGTGGAAAAGAAATAATTCAAGCTGGCAATATTAACCTCGGGAAAATACCAACATTTGCAACCGGAGGCTTCCCGGAAGATGGTTTATTTTTTGCAAATCACGGAGAAATGGTCGGGCAGTTTAGCAATGGAAATACAGCGGTTGCGAATAACAGCCAAATCGTAGAAGGAATTAAAGCAGGAGTAAAAAGCGCAGTATCAGAAGCATTGACACCATATCTGTCACAAATCGCACAGAATACAAGTGAAAACAGCGGAATTAAAGTTGAATTAGACGGTAAGGTAATATACGACAGTACCGTTAAGCAGTGGAAAAATGAAGCGAGAAGAACACAAAAAAATCCTGTTCCAATATTTTAATGACAAAAACCGCCACTTGTGGTAGGATTAACCTATCACAGATGGTAGGGGGAATGTACATGGGGATATTTTTAAAAGAACCAAATTACAATAACAGAAACAGCAAATGGGTCATTTATATTTTTATTATTGCTGTCATTTCAGCGGTAATATATGCAGGAAATGATTCAGAAAATAAAGATGAACAGGTAAACAAAATTGTAGACGAAAACACAGAGAAAATTGTAACGGAAGAGGAACAAAATTCTGAAATAAAATCGAATATCAAACCGGTAACTGCTGGATATTCTTTCGAGACAAATGATCTCAATGTTGTTGTCAATGAAATAGATACAGATTTTAAAGGTTATGACGATGAATACGGTCTGAACACTCCGCAAAGTGGAATGAAATATGTTATGGTATCATTTACATTCAAAAATATAGGTAGTTCTGATAGATATGTTGGAGTAGATGCTTTTCATTGTTATGCAGATGATGAATTATGTGACCAGGTATATACGTTGGATGATAAGGATTTTTTTAATGTAAATCTATCTTCTGGCAGAAAGGTTTCTTTTAATACATATTATTATGTTCCTGTATCAGCACAATCAATAGAACTGGAATATGAAACAAACTTTTGGACAGATAAAAAAGAGGTAATAAAGATACAATAGATAAATAAATTTGGTATGGTTTTTATAAAATATCACAAACGGGAGGGAACTTATGAAAAAGTGGGGGATATTGATATTACTAGTATTTCTTTTACTAATTACAGGTTGCGGGAATTCTAGTGAAGAATCTATTGTGTATTTGGATGGATTTGAAAAAGCTGAATATGATAAATTCAATTCTTATGCATCTGAAAATGGACTAGATGGAACTTTGATATACGTTGAGGGACGGGTAGTAGAAAAGGAAAATGTAGGCGATGATTTAGCATTGGTTTTACAACAGGATGATGGGAATAAATGGCTTGTTGGAGTTCCACAGACAAAAGAAATAGAAGAAATAAATGGAAAATCTTTAAGGATATATGGGGAATATCTTGGATATTCAGATGTATATGATTTACCATCATTAATGGTTAGTGCTGAAGAAACAGAAGAAATAGCAAAAGCAAGGATAGATGTATATAGTAATATTGGCTTTTCAACTGTATGGAAATATTCAGATGTTTTAGATGAATATAATTCAAATATAAGTAAGGAAGAAGTCTTTGATTCGGAAAAAATTTATAATGAGCAACAAAACATAGAAGTTCCAAACGTAATAGGAAATGACGAAACAGAAATCAATATTACTTTAGGAATGGAAAACGCGCTAAAACAAGCTGAAAGATACCTAGATTTAACAGGTTTTTCATATCAAGGTATCATTGAACAGTTAGAATATGAAAAGTATACCCATGAAGAAGCGGTATATGCGGCAGATAATTGTGGAGCTGACTGGAAAGAGGAAGCTGTGAAAAAGGCGAAAGAATATTTGAATTTAACATCTTTTTCAAGACAAGGACTCATAGACCAATTAAAATATGATAAATTTACAGATGAAGAATCAGAGTATGCAGTTGATACAATAGGGTATTAAGAGAGGGAGCGCAGTGATGCGCTTCTTTTTTTGAAAAATATTTCAAAATAGTATTGACTTTCTTTGCACGTACATATATTATTAAGACATAAAGATTGCACGTGCAATCAAAAGAGAGGAAGTGATTATGTGTCTCCATTAAAAAAAGGACAGAAACTTACTGATAATCCTAAAAATGTTAGGCTTGATTTGAGACTTACAAAAGCAGAAGCAGAGGATTTGCAATATTGTGCGGATAAGTTAAAAACAAGCAGAACGGATGTTATCAACATGGGGATTAGAAAAGTGAAAGAAGAAATCAACAAAAAATAAAGCGTTCCAACCCTAGACAAGTTAAACGCTTTATTCAACACAGCCACCAAAAGCGGTTGATACATGGATTATACCGCTTTTTGGAATGGTTGTCAAACAGAAAACGAAAGGCAGGAAAAATCTATGAGAGAAATGTATATTGAAGAAATTACAAAAAATCTGAATGTACTTAGTGAACACTTTTTAAGATGTGTCTGGATTTTTACAA
>ERZ1026884.470-NODE-470-length-26794-cov-7.338420_pt1 | contig 26794 bp, 12 predicted proteins | sample MGYA00380172_ERZ1026884 | MGnify/ENA primary metagenome ERZ1026884 (study PRJEB33269, sample SAMEA4719808) | human gut metagenome | biome: human-associated habitat; feature: organic feature; material: feces | place: Cameroon | collected 2013-10 ... | reverse complement strand
TCGTGGTCTCGGAGATGTGTATAAGAGACAGGGAGCGGCCCCTGCCGTTTCCATCATTTGTTCAGTCCTATTCGACACTACTTCCCGGACTGCTGGGCGGTCAACTGGTCTGCGGCTGGCGCCGCACATGGGAATCGCACCCCTCCGAGGATCGCTCCGAGCTGCACCGATGTTTTGAAAGTATCGCTATGCAGAAGTACCATTGTAGGCAGATGAGGTCATGGCGAGACAGCCTGCCACGGCTGCTTTTGGATGAACGGGTATCGCTGGGCACCTTCCAATTCGGGACCTGCATTGACACGGGAAACTCCCGTGCAGGTGGTCATGGCGCGTTCTCCGCATCGCTGTCCTCTTTCTTACGGAGGCTCATCTGCTGATGTGATCCAGTTGCCGGATATGGCCGTGTGGCGTTTTTCAAGGTACAGCAAGCCTCTTGGTTGGCTTGAGTAAATTGTAAATCTGCTTCTCTGTTACTTGAAGAGCGCAGTAGTACAGGTTTGCAGCGGAAACCTGCACTGTCACCCCCGCTTTTCACTCAATCGATCTATTTGCTCAAGAGTTTTATGTATTTGGGCCGTAAGCTCCTTGATCTGTACAGCTGTGAGAGGCTGACCCTTGAGCAGGAAATCCAAGGAAGCCTCCAATACATTAGATAGGTCCAACAACAAATCGATAGATATGCCTCGTTTGCCAAGCTCGATTTTTCTGAGATGTTCCACGCTGATGTTGAGCATCACCGCCAGTCGCTCCTGCGTAAGGTGGTGTTCTCTACGCAGTTTTCTGATGCGCCTCCCGAATTGAATTGGCTGAAAGTGCATTTTCTTACCTCCGTTTCGTCATTTGTGAAGAACTCGTAAACGACGGAAACGGTGGGCCGCGGCAACATGGCTCGACATTGTCCTTGATAATTCGACATGCAAAAAGACGCGGCTGACCTTTAGCGGTCAGCCGCGTCTTTTCACTTGCCGTATTAATCTGTACGATCGTGCCGTTCGGCGGCCTCTCGAACATCCCCGGAGGCAGGCACATTGTTAGTATCCTACCCATAATTTCTATCTATGTTTTTATGTCAAAAGGCTGTATTTTCGGGTTCTATGTATTCGCTATTTATCCTCCCATACCACTGCCGAGATCTTCTCCCAGGTCGCAGGTATAGCGCCACTCCACCACATCGCCGTCCTTCACCTGATAGCGGGAGCAGCCGTAGTTGGGATACCAACCGTTGACGTTGTACATCCAACCGGACAAACTGCCCACGTCGAACTCGTAGAGGTTATTGATTCCTTCTACATAGGCACTGTTATATACCGGAGTCCAGTTGGATTCCATGTGGATGGAATTATCCCGACATACCCGCTGGAGTACATCGAATACGCTCTCGCCCTCGCTGAACTCCACCTCCGTAGCGAGAAAAACAATGCCGTCCGCCGGCACGAGGAACTTCTTGTTCTTCACGCACTTGTCCATGTTGTCCAGAATGGTCTCGCAGGAGATGGAGAAAATACAGGTGTGCGTTACGGTGGTATCCACCGCCGTGTCCTGCGGCTCTACCGGACTGGGCTTGCCCTCCGGGATAGGCTCGGTCATGTACTGATCCTTATCGCCGGTATCTTCCGGCTGCGCTGCCTGCTGTTGTCCGCAGGCAGCGCAGGTCAGCATCACCAGCAGCGCCAGAAGCAGCGCACACAGGGTTCTGAAGCGCCGCATATCACTTCACCTCAATATCCGTCATGTCAAACAGGCTCGTCATGCCCTGCCGGAAGCGGTCGTAGGCGGCCAGCGCATAGAAACCCTGCTCGGTGGCCATACCGTCCGGCTCCGCCTGCTCGTTGCTGTGGCAGAAGCCGCCGCCCTCACAGGCGAAAGCGCACAGGCCATCCAGCGGAGAAGCACCGTTTTTCACAAAGCGGCTGTCCGCGGCGGGATCAATGCCCAGCGCCGTCAGCGCCACGATCACCTGCGCGCAGGATTCGCTGTTGGCCGTGCCCCAGCTCATGAAGCCGCCATCATCCTGCTGGGCATTGGACACCCACGTCAGTGCCTGTTCCACCGCCGCCTTGACGTCGGTCTCCTCCTGATAAGGTGCCAGAGACGTCAGGGCCATGGCGGTCATGTCCACATCGGACTCGTCGCCCATCAATGCCCAGCCGCCGTCGCTGCACTGATAGGACAGGATCTCTGCCACCAGTCCCTCGCGGGCGACCTGCTCTTCGCCATCGGCGCACTGGGGAATATCGTAGCCATGGCAGTCCAGCGCAATCAGCGCCCAGATAGGGCCGTTGGTGCCCTGCGCCCGCAGATAGGCCATATCGGTCAGGCCCGCCGTCAGATCAACGCCCGCCACATTGGCGGCGTTATATCCGGCAGCCGTCAGGCCCAGGATGGTGCGGGAGTTCTCGGTGGATTTCGCGTGGTGCAGCCGCACGGAACCGGCCTGCTTGACATAGTCCTCCGCCGCCTGCGCGTAGCTCTGCGCCGCCTCGTCGCTGAGAAGTCCCGCACGGCTCAGGCCGATCACCGCCCATTCGCCGCCGATGGAACCCACCGAGGGCGCGGCCTGCGCCTGCAAATAGGCGCCGGTCTCCTCATATGCCTTGCGCCAGCCTTCTGTGCTGTCCGACTGCGAGGACTGGGACGGCGTCCCGCAGGCGGTCAGCAGCATGACCAGTATCAGCAGCCATGCCGGCAGCGTTCTTTTCCATACTTTCATATCGGTTTCTCCCTTCTCTTACAGGAACTCCACGTATTTCAGCCGCAGCCGTTCCTTCAGGCTGGCGCTGTGCCAGGTGCGTTCCCATATCTCGTCCTTCAGGCGCAGTACCTGCCGACGCTGCAGCTCCTGCATGGGTCTGCCGCTGAACCGGGTCTCCTGCCACAGTCTGGCCGCCGTCAGATATTCCTCCCGCAGATCCTCATCCATATAGGATACATAGTCCGCAGGCGGGCAGTTCTTTGCTGCCATGCCGCGGGCGCGCAGCACGTCCATCATGTATCGGAAGATAGCGTCGATGGACGCCGCCACGTCCGTACCGAAAAAGCCTTCCTTCCGCTTTTTCGTCTTGCGCCGCTCGAAGATGAGCCAGCCAATCAGCAGTCCCACCATGCCCGCCGCCAGCAGGACCGCCAGCGTCAGCAGAATGGTCAGCCGGTGCTTGAGCCAGAACTCGCGCAGAGCCTCCGTCACCGGGTTCTCCAGCTCCGCGTCATCCAGATTGTCCGCCGTATAGTCCAACGGCGCCTGACCCACCAGGCCGGAAATATTCTGATACTGCTCCGCCTTTTCCATGGCGGAGAAATAGGTGGGCGTGGCCTCGAAGGGCAGCCAGCCAAGGCCGTCCTGATAGTACTCCACCCATGCGTGGGCGCGGTTCCCGCCCACGTCCAGTGTCTGGCCGGACCTCATATGGGCCGCGTCATTCTTGGTCACCAGATAGCCCTCCACATAGCGGGCGGGGATGCCGTAGTAACGGAACATCAGCGCTGCAGCGGTAGCGTAGTGGACGTCATAGCCGCTCTGGGTGCCGTCCAGAAAGGTCAGGGCGAAGTCGCCGCCCGTAATGGGCAGGACATTCTCCTCATAGGTGATGTAGGTGGTTAGGTAGAACAGGATGTTCTGCTTGGCCCGCTGGTAATCAAAGTGTACCTGCCCTTCATCCTTCTGATAGCCGCCCAGCTTCTCCTCCAGAAAGCCACGGACATCATCGGGGATATCCGTATAGTGGTCATAGACAAAGCGGTTATAAGCCGCCTCTGCATTGAGAAAGGCATTGGTCTGCTCCGTCTCCTCCAGCAGTGCCGCGGCAAGCCGCTGATACTGGGTGATGATATTGTCGCTGGCGCGGAAGCTATAGGAACGCTGTCCCCGCAGGCCGCTGGCCAGCAGGGTGCGGTCACCGATCTGCGCCGCGTCCAGTACGTCGCTGTCCGCCAGCAGCTCATAGGGCGCATAGAGATACTTCCCAGACGCGCCGACGTTCTGCACCGTCACGGTGTTGTCATAGCCCAGCGCGTCCGGCACACCGGCCTGCGCCGCTGTGGTCAGCTGACTCTGGGCGTAAAATCCGTCCTGATGCAGCCAGTAAAAGGTATCTGCGTCCTCACTGAGGGTCTTGCTGTCCAACGTGCTCCAGCGGCTGTTGGCATACGTCTCGCCCACGAAACCACAGAGATAGTAGGAGGTCGGCTGGGTCATGGTGACCTCCAGCATGGTGTCCCCGGAGATCTGCCGGGGGCCGACCTTGGTCATGTCGCCCTCCGGGAGTCCCGCGCTGCTGCCGTAGCGCAGAGCATCCACCTGCTCCGCCACCCAATTCGCGGCAGTGTCCACCACGGCAGGGCGGGCAGTCTCCTGATTCCAGCCGCCCAGCACCGTCACACACACCAGCAGCACTGCCGCCAGCCGTCCCCATGTCCGCAGCGCGGCGGGCGAATACTGCTTTCCGCCGCCAAAATGCACCGCGTACAAAAGGAGGACCGTCAGCGCCGCCAGCAGCAGCCACCATACGGAAACCATAGGCGCGAACAGCACCGCCGCCGCGGCCAGGATCACCGCAAGAGGCCAGAACCGCAGACCGCCGGGCTGCCGCACATAGCGGATGCTCCACAGTCCGCAGAGTACGCCCAGCATGCACAGTACCACCGTCAGGCCCGTATTGCCATCCTCCTGCGCCAGAAAACTGGTATAGTTTCGGGCATGGAGCTGCTGCCACGCCTTCAGCACATCGTCCAGCAGCTGGGCAAGGCCGTTGGTCACAGTACCCAGCAGCACCAGCACCGTCAGCAGGCATACCGTCATCCACGCGGCGGCAGGCAGCCATGAGAGCCGTGTGCCGTCCATCAGGCACACGGTGGCCGCCGCCAGAATACCCAGCAGCACCGGCCAAAGAAAGAATACCGGCAGGGAGAACAGGGATCTCATCAGTCCCATCAGAGCCGCCGTCAGGAGGGACGCGGCCAGAAGTCCGCGAAAACGGGCATTAAAGCGCAAGATAGATCCCCTCCTTACTCTTCAGCACATTCTCCGATACGGTCAAATGCGCCACCGGCGCACCGGAGGCGGTATACAGCTCATCTTCCTCCGGACGCAGGGACAACGCCACCACATGGGCATAGTCCAGTCCCTGCTCCTCCGCCAGACGCTGCGTGACCGTCTGCTCATCCGGCTCCGTCTCCGCCGAGAGCAGGCCGGACAGTGCCTGGGTCAGTTCCTCCATGCTGCCGATGGCGCACAGCTGCGGCTCCATGGTCTCGCGATCCAGCCATGCCGCCTGATGGGGCAGTCCCGCCTCGCACAGCGCGGCGGACACGGAGACCACCGCTTCACCCAGCGCCTCCCGCTCAGCAGCGGAGGGCGCGGTGTCGGCGCTGTTGTCCAGCACCAGCAGGATGGAGTTGTTCACCGGCAGGCCCAGCTGCCGCACCATCAAATGATCTGTCTTTTCCGACAGCTTCCAGTGGATGCTCTTGATCCGGTCGCCGGACAGATACTCCCGCAGGGCGAACGTCTCGCTGGGATCGTCGCCGGGATGGTACATGGAGTATTCGTCGCTGTCCATATCAGGACTCTGCCGCTCCGATACCGACAGCTCCACCGGCCAGATATCCGGCAGCACCAGAGACGGAGCCGACAGCTCCACTGCCTTTTTCGCCCCCACAAGGCCGAACAGATCAAAGACCCGCAGTTCGGAGAGCGTCAGCGCCAGCTTGCCGCAGCGCTGGGGACGGAAATCGCAGACCGCCTGCGTCTCGCTTTTCCCGCTGACGGGAAAGCGGGCCGTGGAGCGTGTCTCCTCGTCAGTCAGCAGATCGCGGCAGTGAACCACCGCCTGCACCCGCAGGCAGCTGAATATGCCGCTGTTGCGTACTGTGACCGTCACCGGCAGCGCCTCGCCCTTGCGGCAGGAAATGTCGGCTGATAGCTCCGCCGTCAGCTTTTTACGCAGCGCAAAAGCGATGATGATCTCCATTACGGCGCAGACTACCGTACCAATGAGGATGCACGCCGCCATATTGCCTTTGCCATGCGCCCATGCCGCCAGCCACAGCAGCAGCCACAGCACAAAGATGATCCGATTCTTTGCCATCGCTCAGATATGGTCGGGCCGCGGGACCTGCTGCAGCACCTCTGCCAGCACGTCCTTGGCCATTGTCTCGGTGATTTTTGCCTTAGCCGACAGGATCAGGCGGTGGGCGCACACATCCGCGAAGATATAGGCCACATCATCAGGCAGCACATAGTCCCTGCCCTCCATAAAGGCTCGGCTCTTGCACATGCGGCATACCGCCAGTGCACCGCGGGGGCTGACGCCCAGCACCACCAGCGGGTGGCTGCGGCTGGCCTCCGCCAGACTGGTGACGTATTCCAGCATGGCATCCGCCATATGTACCTGCTGGGCCTGGGCCTGCATGGTCAGCAGGTCAAGACCGGAGGACACGGTAGCCACCTCCTCCAGCGGATCGCCGGTCTGGCGGTCCCGGAGGATGTTCACCTGGCTGGCAAAATCGGGATATCCCATCTCCAGCCGCACCATGAAGCGGTCCAGCTGTGCCTGGGGCAGCAGCTGCGTACCGGCAGAGCCTACCGGATTCTGGGTGGCAATGACCACAAAGGGATCCGGCAGCTTGTGAGTCTGGCCGTCCACGGTGACCTGGCGCTCCTCCATCACCTCCAGCAGCGCCGACTGGGTCTTGCTGGAGGTGCGGTTGATCTCGTCGGCCAGCAGCAGGTTGGTCATGACCGCGCCGGGCTGATAGACGAAGCTGCCGCTCTCCTTATGGTACATAGAAAAGCCCACGATATCCGAGGGCAGCACATCCGGCGTGAACTGGATGCGCCCGTACTGCAAACCCAGCGCACGGCTGAAGGCCAGCGCGGTGGTGGTCTTTCCGGTGCCGGGCACGTCGTCCAGCAGCACATGGCCGCGGGAGAGCACCGTCATCATGATCTTTTCCAGCACATCGTCCTTACCGGCGATGACCTTTTTCACTTCATTCAGGATCTTTTCTACGCTGGTATTCATCTGCTTTTCTCCTCTTACCATTCTTTATAGTAGTTGCCGCTGGAAACGCCGTAGCTGCCGCTGGCGCTGGTAAATCCGCCGATGTCCTTGCCCAGGGCCAGCGTATAGCGAACACGGATCACGCCGCCGTCCTGGGGCTTGCAGACATTCATACCGTAGCCGGGATAGCTGCCGTTATAGGAGTACATCCAGCCCGACCAGCGGTAGAAGTCGAACTCGCCCAAGCTGTCCATGGAGTAGGGCTGGGGATCCAGTCCTGCACCGTTCTCGTCCATGCCGTCGGCCATGATCAGCTTCATCAGCTCAGGATCGATGGAGAAGCCGCTGCAAATGTCGCTGCGCTGAATGGCGGCCAGATAGGCGCCGCTGCCACTGATGCCATAGCCGTTTTCCGTCAGCACCTTTTCCACGATGGACCATGCGTCCGTGCCGCCCGGCACCGTTACCTCCGTGGGATACACCAGATAACCGAGGCCCACGGTGGTGGCCTCCACGCTGACGGTGACGGTGATGTCACCTTTCTCGTAGTAAACCGTCCAGCTACGGGTGGCGGAATAGCCGTCCGCGTCCGTGGCGGTGATGGTGATGGTATTGGCGCCTTCGTTGGAGAGATAGGTGGAATAGCCAAATTTACTTCCGGACTGACTCGTATGTGACGGCACCACCATGCCGTTCACCGATACGGTATAGTTGTTATAGTAAAGCTGCTTGCCGGTATAGCTGCGGCCATCTACCAACAGGATGATATCCGGGTTCTTCAGCGTCAGACCATCTGTCAGGCCGATGATGGTACCGTCCATTTCAATCTCCGCCGTGATGGTGGGCTGGCGATCCTCCGGGGTATCTTCAGCGCCGCGCTGAAAATGCAGCTGGTACTTATAGACCCTGGACCGACCTGCGGAGTCCTTGTAGTCGATATACAGCTTCCGGTCCTCACGGCCCATCTGCACGGTGTACCAGCCGTCGCTCTCCTGTGTCAGAGAGGTGGTCTCGGTGCTGTCGCTGACACGGACGCGGTCGATAGACTCCTTACCGGTACTCTGGATCAGCTGGAGCCAGAAGCGGTACCGTTCGCTGTCCACCGTTACCTTTTCAAAGGAAGCGGAACTCTGCGCCGTGTCGTCAGTAATGTCGGCGGAAATACTGTTTTTGATCCGGAAGGCATTGGCGTTGTAGGTGATGGTATAGGTCTCCTCTGCTGAGGAGGATTGATAGCTTCCCTTGATCCGGATCGTGTTCGTTCCGGAGTTCAGGCTGGCCGTATAGGTATCGCCGATACCCGTCAGCGTCCTTCCGTTCAGCGTTACGGACTGCACGGGGTACTCATTGCCGTCCTGAACCATGCTGGCGGTAAAGGTCAGTTCTCCATCTGTAACAGTTGCCAGCTCGTTCAGGGGTTTCTTATCTGACACCCGCTTGGCAACGATGATCAGCTCTCCTGCCTGTGCGTAATAAACCGTATAGCTCTTGGACGCGCAAACATTGCTGCCATCCTCCTCGCGGTAGTTCACGCTGACCGTAAGAGTATTGGCTCCCGTCGCCAGATGCACGTTCACATAGCTGCTGTTGGCTGGAAATAGATATTCCTTCCCATTCACCGTCACGGACAAACCGGTGACTTCAAGAGTGGTCTGCTGGTAAATCGAGAAGCCATAGGTTTCTTTCTCCACCGTCGAACCGTTGATGATGCTGGTTTTGAAATAGGCCGCAGGGTCTTTGACCTCCGGGACTGTGATGGCATCAGTAGGGGTGCGGTCGGGGATCTGTCCACCGGATCCGCCGCCGTTATCCACAATGTCCAAGATATCATCAATATTGCCCCGGCCCTCTGATGTTGTACCGTCGCCGGGGGAGGGAGTATCCGTGTCAGGCATTTGGGGATCCTGCTGTCCGTCCTGTCGGTCATCCTCCGGTGTCTGATCACGCTCAGTCTGCTGGTCTTCCGGCACATCCGGCGCATCCGGCATATCCGGTTCGTCCGGTGTATCCGGTTCATTCGGCGTATCCGGTTCGTCCGGCGCATCATCTTCCTGGTCCTCTCCGTCGTTGGCACTGTCCATACCTGCGATGCGGTCGCCGTCATACAGCACCTCGCCCTGCGAGAGCAGCATGCGGGACGCCGCATGGGCCTCCTCCTGTGGGACGCGGCCGGTTTGCAGCTGCGTCACACACAGTACCGTCGCCAGACACAGGAGCAGGGCAACGGCAGCCTGTATGACGCTTCCCAGTCTTTTTTTCATATTTCACGTTCCTCCTGTAAACGCCACAGGAAGGGGGTGGTGTTTCACCTCCCCCTTCTTGCGAATATTACGTTTCTTTCTTTTGTCTGGCACGCCGCATTGCGATAAACCAGCGGATCACAATGGTGATAACGCCTGCCGCCGCCAGAATGCCCATGCTGATCCAGACGATACCCCAATCAAAGGGACGAGTCGTGTCCTCCGTCTGCACCTCGTCCGGCAGCAGCAGCTGATCGGCCGGCATCAACAGCTGATCGTCAGGTTCTTTCTCACCGTCTTTTTTGTCGGCAGTCTGCTGCTCCAGCTGTTTCAGCTGCTCCAACAACTCCTTATAACGGGCGAAAGCGTCCTGTAACTGCTGTACCAGCCTTGCGTCCACCAGCTTCTTCTGCGTAATCGTCAGCCTGTTATAGGCCTCCGTCGCCTTCTGGATGGCGTCATAGCTGTCCTTTGTCACCGTGCCGATCGCCTTGATCAACTCCTCTGCCGCCTTGGCTGCCGCGTAATTCATCTCGTAGGTCTGATAGGCAGCCGTCGCAGCCTGTAGGTCGGCGTAATTGGTCACCATCTGCTTCTGCTCCGCCGTCAGCTTATTGTAGGCGTCCTGCGCGGTCTGGATCTCCTTTTTGACCATGTCGGCCTCCGTTCTGGTCATGACCTCGTTTACCTTGCCGATGTCCTTGATAAGATCTATGACCGCCTTGGCCGCAGTATAGTTCTGCTCATAAGTCTTATAAGCAGTCTCCGCAGTTTGCAGGGCCGCGTGGTTGGTCACCAGCTTTTTCTGATCGTCCGACAGATTACCGTAGGTAGCCTGAGCACGCTGGATCTTCGACTTTACCTGAGCAGCTTCCTGTTCGGTCATAACAGTCTTGACTGTGCCGACAGACTTGATCAGCTCCATCACGACCCCGGCGCAGTAGCCGTTCAGCGCCTTGGCCGCACCGTCCTTGTCCACGCTGCTCTCCAGTTCCTTGCGGGCCGTCCCGGCGAGACTGTTCAGCGCTGCTTTCAGGTCGGTATACTTCGTCTGATCCTCGCTGCTCCACTTGTCCAGCTGCTCCACGGCCTTTGTGTAAACGGCCAGCAGCTCTCTGGCCGCGGTGAGACCTGCCACCTGCGCCTCATCCAGCAGGGCCTTCTGTTCCTCGGTCAGGCCGTTGATGGCAGCGGATGCCTGCTCGATCACCTGCTCGTTCAGCTCACCCAGCGTGGTCTTGCCCGCGGTGAAGCTGAGCTTCTCCAGCAGGAGCCGCGCCACACCGGCAGAATAGTCGTTCAGCACCTTGGTCATGCCGGCGGCGTCGGTGCAGCTTCCCAGCTTTGTACGGGTCTCCGTCGCCAGCTTGCCGATCCCGCTTTTCACTGCGGAATACTTGTCCTTATCGCTGGTCTCCCACTGCTTCAGCGATTCCAGATCGCGCTCATAGGTGGCCAGTAGATTCTGCGCGTCCAGCAGCTTGGGGCCATTGGCCAGCAGCACCTTTTGGGCCGCGGTCAGTTCCTTATAGGCCGCCGTCACCTCCGGCAGCGTGACCAAAAGTTGCTTCATGGTCACGCCGGTCTTGACCCGTGCCGTGATCAGCAGATCCACCACACCGGCAGAGAACCGATCCAGCTCCGTATCCGTATCCGCGGACTTGGTACAGGCCTCGATGGCGGCTTTTTGTGTTTCATACAGCTTGTTCAGCTGCTCTGTAATGTCCTTATAATTCTTCTTTGCGCTGCCATACAGCTTATCCAGCTGCTTCTGCGCGGCTTCCTTTGCCGCCGCCAGCAGGTCGTCCGCGTTCATGCGCGCCAGCACCTTTTCATAGGCGGCAGTCATTTCCGCCGTGGTCTTAGCGGTGTGGATGGTCTCCGCCGTCTCTGCCAGCAGCTTTTCAATCTCCTCACACTGGGCCGCGGTAGCGATGGGTTTGATCTCCCGCTCATAGCGGTCGTTCAGGTAGCTGACCACCTCTTCACGACTCCGCTGCTCCAGAAGCTGCCAGTCGAACAGGGGGTAACCGCTGTTGACGCCGCCGATGCTGTCCACCAGGCCCTCAAACAGCGTATCCGCCGTCAGTACCGCGTTTTCCTTCACGCTATCGCCCTGGCTGCACTTCCAGCCCATCACGAACCGGCAGGCGCCCTTGCGCACCGTCAGGCCCGTATAATACTGACCATCTATGGGATAGCCCACCAGAGAGCCTACCAGCGTAGTAGCCGTGCCCACCTGCAAAATGCCTGCGTTATAGCAGTTCTCCAGCGTCAGGTTCTTGTTGCCGTACTGACTGGAGGAATGCTCGCCCTTCTCGCCGCCCAGGATGCCGCCGACGATGGCACTGCCCGCCACGACACCGGTATTATAGCAGCTGCTCACGGTGATGCTGCCCGTCCGCGCAAGACCAACGATGCCGCCTGTGCCGCCCTTTCTCAGCAGCGCCCCGCCGGTATCATTGGATACCGCGCCCTGATTGGCGCACTGGTTCAGCGTGATAGTCACGCCGCTGGCGCCGGCATTACCGACGATACCGCCCACACCGGCCGCCCGGCCTGCATAGACTGTACCGGCATTGACACAGCGTTCCAGCCGTGCGCTGGCATCGACAAAGCCCACGATGCCGCCCTGACCGCCGTCATCATCGAAACCACCCAGATAGTAGGCGCCCGGCTCGAAGGAGGTATAGACCCGGCCCTCGTTCCGGCAATTCGTGATCTCATGGCTGCCACTGCCGGATAGACGGCCCACCAGACCGCCCACCGAGGCACGCTGCGCCCTCTGATCGTTGACGAAGGAGACGGAGATATCTACCTGCGACACGCAGTTGCGGATAGTCACGCCTTTTCCGTCCTTTACCTCGCCGCTGCCCAACAGGCCGCCGATGATATAGCCTGCCGTCATATCGTAAGATTTGACGCCGGTCAGCTCGATGCTGCCCCGCACCGTCAGGTTCTCAATGACCGCGTCCTGCGCCACGCCGAACAGGCCCAGCTTCTGGCGTCCGCCCAGAGACGTGATATACAGGCCGGACACTGTGTGACCCTGTCCGTCAAATGTGCCGGTATAGGCATGCTGGCCGTCGCTGCTGAGAACGCCGATGACCGGCCACCGGCAATAGCCGAGGTCGATATCCGCTGTCAGCACCGCGCAGTAGCCTGCGCTCTCCATCTGGTTATTCACCGCGTAGGCCAGCCATGCCAGCTCCTGCGCCGTTCCAATCTGATAGGGATCGTCCTCCGTTCCCGTGCCGTGAGGCTGGCTGGGGGTACCATCCCAACCGTCCTCGGCACGGGCGGAATCCAGCAGCTTCTTCAGCTTGCCGCTGGCGGAAGTATAGGCCTGCTCAATGGCAGTCAGGCCCTCCTGCCGTGCCTGCTCTATGGCGGCGTAGTCGGTCAACTCGTCCAGCTCCACCGCTGCCGCCGTCTCAATAGTGGCTTTGCCGCGCTCCAGTGCATCGTTCAGCAGCGTTTGGTGTTCCTTATCGAAGCCGCTAATGTCGCCCAGCTGGGTCGTCAGCTCCGCGATGCGCTGCTGTGCCAGTGTATCCAGCTCCTGACGTGCCGCATCGCGGGCCTTTTGCAGAGCCGCCGCTGCCGCCGCGTCCATATCCGGCGCCGTCTCGCCCTCCGTGAAGGTGGCTGTCAGGTCGGTCAGCGCCTTTGTGGCGTCCGCGAAGAGAATGTCCACTTCTTCAACGGAAACCGCCTGATCCAGCTTCAGCTTCCAGCTCTCATAGGCCGCCAGCAGCGTGGCCATATCCTCCTGAGAGTACTTCTTATTGATGATGAATTTGTTATAGAGATCCTGCTGCGCTTTCTTCGGGTAGGTGGGGATCTTGACCAGTTTACCGTCCTCGCCTAAATAGTCCCGCCGAATTTCATTGATTTTGGCAATGGTATCCGCGCTCTTGATCTCTTCCTCTGCCGCGGCCAGCAGCGCGTTAACCTCCGCCTGCTCCTCCGTCGCGTACACGCGGTTGTCTGCATAGGCGCGGAGATCGGCAAGCAGTTGCTCGCCGTCGGCGTCCTTGCCGCTCAGTACTGCGGCAAGCTGTTCCTCACATTCCTGCACCAGCGCATCTGCGTCGCCGTCCGCAACCTCAATGCGCTCTATGTACGACAGCACGATTCCGTTATAGAGGATGCTCTGCTCCGGGCCATAGGTCTTGTAATTTTTGTCGCCGGGGCGGATCAGCTTTACCAACAGCTGCGCCGTGGCGCTGACCTTATTCCAACTATCGCCGTCCATAGTGAAAGCGGGCATCACGCAGGACACACGGGCCGCGTCGTGGCTGTTGGTATTCGCCACGTCCACTACGCCCCACAGCGTATTGGCGGACGCGCTCTGCACGTGCCGGATCTCGCCGCTGTACCATTCGCCTACGATACCGCCTACGCCCTGCGCTGTGGCATCGCCGTTATCCGTCACATTGCCGGTATTATAGCCATAGGAGAGGGTGCAGGGGCCAGTCAGCCCCGTATCGTTGGCCGAGCTGATATAGCCCACGATACCACCCGCGCCATAGCCCATGGCTGGCGAGCCGCTGCCGCTGACAGATCCTTTGTTCAGTACGTTCATGATGATAACATCCAGCACGTTGCCGGAGATATATTTATCCAGACAGGCCCAGCCCACGATACCGCCCACGCGGCTTTCGCCCTGAACGGCGCTGCTGTTCTCGCACAGACGCACCTGTGCATAATCTGTCAGCAGACCCACGATGCCGCCCACGCCCTGAACGCCATTGACTACACCCTCGCTGCCGTTGGTGCAGTAGCGGATCACGCTGCCCTGACGAGCCACGCCTACGATGCCGCCCGCGTAGTTGATATTCTTCTGACTACCCACCGTACCGTAGTTATTGCAGCTGTCTATTATGGCGTTTACCGCCGTTTTACCAGCGATGCCGCCCGCCACAGCGCTGTAGTTCGTGCCGGCATTGCCGATATACACCGACGAGGAGCACTGAAAAACGGTACCCATACAGTAGCCTGCAATGCCGCCCGCTCCCACATTGTCGACGCCATTGCCGGAAACGCTTACTATGGAGATCGTGCCGGCTACCTTTAAGTGCTCTACGATGCCGGACTTTCCAATTACACCGAACAGACCCGCATAGCTTTCATTGGATATATGCAGCCCATGGACGATGCTGTTGCGCCCGTCAAACATGCCTTGATAACTCTTGGAGGCAGTACCGATAGGCGTCCATGGGTGGCCGTTCAGGTCGATCTCCGCAGTCAGCCGGGCACACAGTGCCACGCTGCCGGTCTCGACCTGATCGGCAAACCACGCCAGCTCCGCGCCAGTGCCAATGAGATACGGCTTCTCCTTCGTACCGCTGCCAGAGGGCTGGGTCTTTGTTTCGCCGTCCCACTTGTTTTCCTCCGGGACATCGTTGGCCTGTACGGCCACTTGCAAGCCCTCCACGATCTGCCGCATAGCGGCCTCACAGTTTTCGGCCAGCGCGTCTACTTCCGCTGTGGTCTTGCAGTCGTTCAGTGCCGTCAGGGCTGTGGCCTGCTGCTGTTCCAGCGTCTCGCGAGCCGTGTCCAGCTGCTCGCGGCCCGTCATGGTCAAGGACAGCCAGACGCCCCGGCTGCTCTCATCAAAGGCAGCTTCCTTCTCCTCCAGCTGTTTCAGATACTTCTCATACAACGTCTGGATGCGCCGAATGGCGGTCTGCTTCTCCTCCGCCGTCAGTTCCGTATACGTTTTGGCCGGAATGGCCGTCATCTCCAAAAGCAGCTCCGACAACTGCGGCAGCTCCTCCTCCGTCCGGGCGGCGGCAATAGCCGCCAACGCGTCGTTATAGAGCTTCGTCAATGTTGCCCAATCTTCCGGTTCATAGGAGTCCTCGTGGTATTTGCTCCACACCTCCGCAAGCTGAGACTTCAATGTCTCTTTCTTGCTGTCCAGCGCCATATCCGACACCTGGGGTTGGGTCAGCTCCCAACGCAGCAGCGGCCAGCCGCCGTTTTCCTCCGTCAGCAAAAAGCCGTTGGGATCGTCCGCCGCCGTGCCGTCGTTCAAGGCTGCCAGCACAGTATTGGTATCCGTCTCCTCAAACCGTCCGCCGGCAAGGGCGGTATCGGTCTCAAACGCCGTGCCCGACCAGAACAGCGCCGTGCTCTCCGCGCTGAATGTACCCTGACCGCACAATGCCCCAGCCCTTTCGCCGCTGACGGTCTTTACCTCACCCCAGCCCGGCAGGGCGGAGGTTTCCGTATTCTCTACAGCGGACGATACGGCGGCATAGCTATACGCTGCCGTACATTCCGCCTGTTCCGCCAGCTGGCCCATCAGGCCGCCCGTGCACACACCACCCAGCACATCGCCGGACTGATAGCTCCGCTGGATCGTGACGCTGCCGGACAGGACGCTGCCCAGCAGGACGCCTGCGGCGGCGCTTTTCAGCGCCTTTACCGTACCCGCATCCGCGCAGCCTGTCAGGGCCAGCGTACCGCCGGTGACACTGCCCGCAAGGCCGCCTACATGACTGTCAGCGCTGGAGACGCTGATCTGCACCTCGCTGCGGCAGCCGCTTACCATGGTATCGCCGGACACCGTACCGGCCAGTGCGCCCACGTTCTTGGCAGGACTGTCCTCAGCGGCGGCCAGTTCACCGGCCAGCCGTAGATCCCGGATTGCCGCGCCGTTCAGGGCGCGGAACAGGCCCCATGACGCATCCGTATCGTCTGCCGTGACATGGAGTGCCAGCGTCACGGTGTGGTACGCGCCGTCGAGGCTGCCGGTGAACGTCTTGCCATAGGGCGCGTCCATCGTGATATCCGCACCGAGACGGTACGCGCCGTCCGGCGTCATGGCGGCAAATTCCTCCGCCGTGGTAATGACCGTTGTCTCCTGCGCCGCCACGGTGTCGGACGGTTCTACTGCCAATGCCGAGATCGGCAGCAGACTCACCGTCATGACACAGGCCAGCAGCAGGGCTATGATCCTGTTTCTCATCGCTTTTCTCCATTGCATTGCCGCTTATAGCCATTTGGCATACAGCGTCATATCTTTCTTTACCTTGTCCGTATCAAAATCCCATGGTCTGGTGCAGGCAGTATCCTGATACCAGCCGCCAAAACCGCACCCCGCCTTTTCCGGGACGGGAGGACGGGTCAGCTTCTCGCCGCGCTTGGCCTTGCGGCTGCCGATAGCCGTACCGCCGAATGTCTCGAACCTCACCGTCTTTCTGCCCAGCAGCAGGAGCAGTACGATCACCAGCAGCACCGCGCCCAGCACAAACCAAATCCACGCGGGCAGCTGTCCGCCGCTGTTATCCGCAGGCACCTGCGTCAGCTCCGTCCACTTTGCGTACAGTGTCATGCTGCCCCGTACCGTATCCTTGCCGAAGTCCCATTCCTTGGTCATGTCGAAGTCGCTGTACCAGCCCGCCAGCGCGAAGCCCTCCTTGGTGGGGTCCTCCGGGCGCGTCACCTTCTGGCCCAGCTTCACCTTCTGCTCCGGGACGAAGGTGCCGCCGTTGCTCTCGAACCGCACGGTACACTCGTCCGTCACCACCACGGTCACGTCACGGCCGGTGGTGGCGTAGCTGTCCATGCCGCCCTCAACGGCAACCTGCATCTCCGTATTGCGGATCACGGACGAGCCGGAAGTACCGATGACCTTCAGCTGGAACGTGCCGATCATGGTGGAGGCGTCCCAGTTCTCGCCGCCGCCCAGAGACAGGAAGTTCATGTAAAATGCCCGCATACCGCCCCGCAGGGCGATGTCCGTTGTCTCGATGGAGGCCGCCGTCATGACGCTGTTCTCCACCAGCTCAAAAAACGCGGGGTCATAGCACAGCTCATCCTGCATGGCGTACATGGTGTAGCCCTCGTCCGCGTCGGTACGCTTCAGGGCCAGCGCCACCGTGACGATATCCCCGGTGGCCGCCCGCTTCGTGTCGCTGCCGTCGATGGACAGTTCAAAGAGGTACGACTGGCTCTCGTCCACCGCCATGGCCGGGACGACTGCCGCCAGCAGCGTCAGGGCCGCCAGCAGCGCGCATAACAGTTTCTTCATTTCGTGGTTCTCCTTCTGCTTCTTTTTATTCAGAAATTCGTTTTTATTCCTCTTTTTCCGCGTCTCAAGAGACACATAAACAAACCTCCGAAAAACGGGGTATTTCCCCTGCCCCTTTCGGGGCAGGGGAAATCATGCACGATATGGACAGTATTCGCCCTATAAGAGGGGGATTACTGGATCTTTGCCACAACGGCGGCAGCATCCTTCACATCGACCGTCTTGCTGTTGTTCACGTCGGCAGCAAGGAACATTGCCATGGTGGTCGTATCGAAGCTGTCGTACTTGGCGTTGTAGATGTTGTACACCAGCTGGGCATCGTTGATATCCACCAGTCCGGTGCCGTTCACATCACCGTTTATGTTGAAGGTCTGGGCAGTGACGTCCACCTCGGTGATCTTGCCGTCTGCTTCGGCCTCGGCCTTTACCTCTGCCAAGGACTTATCGGAAATGACCAGATAGGCATAGGCGCCCTCATAACGCTCCGCGTTCCGGAACATGGGGTCATTGCCGTAGGCCAGCACCTTGCCGTCAGCCAGCTTTGCGCTGCCGTCCAGCTTGGCGGTGATCAGGAACACGGACTGGGCCTTGTTCTCTGCGTTCTTATCGAGCTTCACATACTCATTGACTTCAATGGTATACTTGGTCTCGATCTGCTTCTTTTCCACGGTAACGGTGATAACATCACCCGCGGCGATATCAGTACCCGCGATGGTGTAGGTGCCGTCGCCATTATCCTTGACGGTAACCGCGGTACCATCTGCCTTTTCTGCCGTTACGGTGTACTCATAGCCGGCGTCCTTAGCGATGGAGAAGGTGAAGTCCTTACCCGGCTCAGCGGTCTGGGATGTACCATTCACAACCTCAGCAGCACCGTTGCCGATGAAGTTGATCTGAGCCTTGTTCGCTTCCTTGGTCACGGTAATGACCACATTACCGGTGATATCCGTGCCGGTGATGGTGTAGGTCTTGCCATCTGCATCCAGCGCAGGTGTGACCGTCTTACCGCCCGCGGTAACCTCCACGGTGTAGGCATAGTTGTCGACCTTGTTCAGCGTAAAGGTGTAATCCGTGCCATAAGTGGCGGTATTACCATTCAGGGTAACGTCGTCCGCGCCAGTGCCAGCCTTAGTGACAGTGTAGGTCTTGCCCACCGCGGTGATGGTGATGTCGCCGGTGATCTCATTGGCGGGGATAGTGTACTTGCCGTCCACCAGCGTCAGATTCTTGAACTCGCCATCGCCGATCTTGTAGCTTACCTCCATGTAAGTGCCATCCAGACCATTGTTCAGCGTGAAGGTATAATCCTCGCCAGCCTTGACAGTGGAAGCGCCATTGACGATATTGCCCTCAGGTTTGGTCACGTTGTAGGTCTGGCCAACAGTGATGGTGGCAGAGCCGGTCACAGTAGCCGCAGGGGCATCCTGCACGTTGGCGTTTTCAAACTGATCCACATGCGCCTCGGTAACTTTTACCTCGCTCTCGCCGGCAGCAATTCCGGTGAAAGCCAGCTGCAGCGCATCGGTGCGGTTCTCACCATAGAACTGGATACGCAGGCTTCCGTTGGTATCGGTAACCGTTGCGTCGGTCGGAAGGCCTGTGCTGCCGGCTTTATCGAAGCTGAGCACGGCGGGGTCATAGACCAGCTTCACGTCGGCAGCATTGTAATACAGCACAGCGGGGTTTGTGATATCCAGTTTTACGGTGGCTTTCTCATCCTTATTGATGCTGCCGCCGCCGGACACCGCTACCGTGTAACCCTTGGCCGCGGGAGTGTTATTGGTCACGGTAACAGTAGCTTTGTATGTACCGACATCGCTCCCATCGAAGTTGCCGTCTACAATGGCCGGTACCTTAATCGAAAATGTGTACGTTCCGGACGGGGTATTCTTGGCAACCGTATAGGAAGCCTTCCAGATCGTCCCGCCAGCCACGACCGTAATGGGCGCATCGAAAGTGCCGTCCGTCCAGTATGTGTGGCCGGTATTAGGATCATTCTCCATGGGACTTGCCGTACCGCCGGGGGTCAGAGCAGTAAGGGTAAAATAAGAAGTGTCTTCCAGCTCCTTCTTGGACCAATCCGCCTGGAAGCCAAAATACTCATCACCCTTGACGGAAATGAAATTTACATCAACAGTCTTGTCTTCTGTCCCGTCCACGGTGACCGAACCGCCCTCAAATTTGTAATCTGCCGCAGCTGGGACCGCAAACGCTGTCTGCACAGCAAGTGTGCAGAGCAGCGAAAGGGCCAGCAGAAATGCCGTAATTCTACGAATTTTTACATTCATACCGTTCTCCTTTTTACCAGGACATTGCCTTATATGCCTTGTGTGCAGCAGACAGGCAGGCGCGGTTGATCATCAGCGCGGCTGCTGCGTTCGGTGTGCCAATGGCGCAAGTGGCCTGGTCACTCAATGCTCGGTAAGCTCTATGGCTCTCAGACAGGCAAGCGCGGGAAACCAATGTCGCATCCGTTGCATTTACCAGACCATCGCCGTTCATATCACCGTTCAGCATAACGATGATTTCGTCGTCTGCTGCCAGTGTCGCGGTAAAGCTGTGCTTACCGTCCTCGCCGGTAATCACCGCCAGCTTCTGGTATGTACCGTCTGCCTTCTTCACCAGCACCACGCAGGCCACGTCATTGTCGCTTGCCACGGTGAAGGTGTTGCTCTCGCCCAGCTTCCAGCCAGCCGCGGGAGCGGTGACCTTGATCTCAGGCGCATCCGCGGAGGTGCCGGCCTTGAAGGTGGTCACACCGTTCTCAGTAGTACCCTCATTAGCGCCGTTGCCGATCTTGATTTCAGCCTGGGCCGCGCCGGTCAGGGACACCGCCTTAGTGGACAGCGTGTAGTTGCCCACCTCGGCACCGTAGGTATAGACCGCCTCAACACCGCCATCTGCGGTATCACGGTATGTCACCAGATCAGTCACATCGCGCTCCATACCGTTGGCCAGAACTGCTACGATCTTACCGCCTTCAGCTGTATAATCGCCATCGTCGCCCTTGGTCACCTCAGGCATTTCCTTGACCACCAGCTCTTTGACCGCGCTGGTCAGGGCGATCAGGTTGCCGCTGTCGTTCTTGAAGTACAGTGTGCCGTACTCATCCACCACGGGGCTGCTGATGCAGTACTGCGCCAGGGGGCCCTCCGGCTTGAACACCACGGGTGCGCAGTTGCTCTGACCGTTTTCGGAGATGCCATTCTTCAGGGCTGTCTGATTCGCGCTGTCGTTGATCACGCGCATGACGCCGGGGGTGTAGTTATCCATGAAGTAGACGTTCACACTGCCGTCCTCAGTGTTGGTGGACAGCAGGCCGCTGGTCTGGGGATAACCCTGAGTGGCGGCGGTGTATGCCACGCTCCAGCTGTTCAGATCCAGCACCGCGATGTGGTGGCCGCTGTAGGCGGTGAACTGACCGTCGCCAGACACGCCCACATAGGCGCGGTTTTTATACACCACGGGGGTAGAGGTGCTCATGCCGCCCAGCGCGATAGCCTTGGAATCGGAGAGCTTGCCGTTAGCGCCAAGAACTTCGCTATAGAAATAGCCGCCCTTGGAGGTGAAGTACACGCGGCCGTCCGCGTAAGCGATGTTGGAGCGGATATCGCCGGTGTAGCCTTCCTTGGAGTCCACAATCTCGCCGGTGCGCTTGTCGAACACCACCAGCTTGGCGGTCTGGGAGGTATAGCCGCTCTGGCCATCGTCGGTGCCGACGACCACATACTTATCGTTGGCGTAAGCACCGGCCCAGTAGAAGCCGCCCTGACTGGTATAGCGCCACAGGGCCTCCTTGACGGAGGTGCCCTCATAGTCCGCCGTCAGGCACACGAAGTTGGCGGCACCGCTCTCGCCGTTCCAGAAGCCCACATACACATACCCGTCAGAGTAGGTGATGGGGGAGTTGGACTGACCCTTCAGCGGATCCTGATAGACCCACAGAGACTCCAGCGTGTCGGCGCGGAACGCCTGTACGCGGCCCTCCTTCAGCGCCACGAAGATCATGCCGTCGGCATAGGTGGGCGGGATGATGGCGAAGTCGGAGTTGCTGGCCATGTTGGCGGAGGCCACGGTCGCGCCGGTGGCGGGATCCAGCTTCAGCAGCTTGGTGCCCGCGTAGGCATACATGTAGCCGTCCACGAAGATGGGGGAGCCCACCGCGCCGCTGTCATAGCCGCTGCCGCTGGCGCTGGCCCACAGCAGCTCCACGTCGGAGTTCTTGGTCTCCGCGTCGATCTGGCCGGTGGGGGTCTTGACGCTGGTGATGGCCATGTTCTGGTCATTGCCGCGGAAGTTAGGCCAGAACGCATCATACTTCGTCAGAGAGAGCGTCGGTGCGGCGGTCAGCGTCACATTCAGCACGCCCTCATTCAGTGCGGGCTGGCTGATGGTGCCGGTCTTGGTGACGTAGCCCTTGGCCACCACAACGTAGCGGTAGCTCATGTCGGTGCGCAGGCTGTACACGCCGCTCTCGTTGGGGGTCACCAGCGTGTCGCCCTGATAGACGCGCACCTGCGCGCCGGTGGCGTTGGTGGTGATCTTCGCGTCGTAAGTGCCGATGGTCTCCACCGTGTAGGTGTAGATGGTGCTGGTCGCGCCCTCCTCCGTACCGGAGACGGTGATGGTGAACTTGCCGTTCTCCAGCTTATCCAGCGGGAGCTTGCCGTCGGCATCCAGTGCGGGGCTGTAGGTCACGGTGACGCCGTCGCTCAGGGTAGCGGTCACGGTGGGGGTCAGGGACTTGACGCTGTCGGGCACCTTGAGCGTGTAGTCCAGCGTCTCAGGCGCGAAAGCCTGATCCTGCTCCAGACCTCCCTCCGCGAAGGTGACGGTTTTCAGCGTGGGCAGGACGGTCAGCTTGAAGGTGTACACCGTTTCCTTGCCGTTGCCGCCCGTCGGCGGGGTCACGGTCAGGGTCAGGGTGTTCTCGCCCAGCTTCAGCAGACTGCCGTATTGAATGTACTCCGCACTCTCTCCCATCATATCTGTGACGGGATTGATGGTCTTCGTCGTCTCACCGATCGCGGCGGTCATGGTCGCGCCGGTCTCGGCAGGGATAGCCCAGAAGCGATAGCTGCTGTTCGTTCCGGTGTTGTCAAGGCCCAGCGGCACGACATGCAGGTCATACTGCGTGGAAGAATAACTGGTCGTATCCTGCTTAAAGTCGTTCGGGTCGACCAGAACAGCGCCGTCATAGCCATTGTTCTTGCTGGGATCAACCGAACCGTTGCACCAGCTATTCAGCCGCAGCATACTCAGGCCGTTGGGGCTGGCTGCCTTTGTCACGGTGACGGGATAGGTCTTGCTGTGGGTGCCGTCCTCCGCCGTAACAACGAAGTCCACGCGGCCGTTGGAAAAGTCCACCGCTCCGTCGGCGGGGGTAACAGTGGCGCGGGGGCTGACGGTGGTGGCAACGGTCACCTTGGCCAGATCCGCGTCATAGGGCAGCACAAAGTAATAGTTGCCGTTCTTGTCCAACAGAGCCGCGCTGTCGTTGACGGTCAGGCCCGTCAGGTCGCAGGCGTAGTCTTTCAGCGTCTCGAAGCTGCCGCACACCGGCAGATTCTGACTTTCGCTGTCGCCCTGCGTCCACGTTACGCCGTACAGGGATATGTTGGCATAGCCGTTCAGCTTGTCCACGAACTCCTGAGCCTGCATGGCGGTCAGGGGCATGGCGGTTGCATAGTCGCCCGCGTCATAGTTACCGATGGCGGGCAGAATGCCCACTTCCTGATAATACAGATTGCCCAGCGACTTTCCGTTGACATCTACACCTGTGGCGCTGCCGATCAGGTGACCCGCCACAGGCTCGGCTTCCTCAGAGCCGTACTGGACGGAACCGGTATGGTAGCTGTTGAATACGCCAGCCATATCTCCGCGCCCATTGGCATTGCGGTTTGTGTTGGCAATACCTACAAGGCCGCCCACGGTGGTCTTTTCCACCTTGACGGTACCCTGGTTATAGCAGTCCTCCATAATACCGCCCAGCAAGCCCACCAGGCCACCGGCCTTCTCACGGGCGTTGACGGTGCCGTAGTTGGCGCAGCCGGACACAACGCCCATCGGGTTTTCCAATGTGCTTTGATGGTCGCTCACTTGTCCCACTACACCGCCGACCAGACCGCCGCCTATGACAGCACCATAGTTGCGGCAGTTCACCAATATGCGGGCATTACCGGCAATACCACCGACATTCGTGCCGCCGTCGGAGCTAAAGCCGGATGCGTTTGGATTACCGGTAACATCGCCGTAGTTGGCGCAATTGGTCAGAACTTTGCCGTTACCAACAATGCCGCCTACCATCAATGTGGGAACCTGCCCTGCCGTACCGGTAGCGGTCACCTTACCATAGTTAACGCAGTCCTCAATGCGGCCAAAGCTTCGGGCTGCGATGCCGCCCACATAGGACTTGGCGGTAATAGAGCAACTCTCATCCAGAACGATGCCCTTTACCACAGAACTTTCGCCCAGCACGCCGAACAGGCCAAAATAGCTGGTCTCCGCATTGTTGTAGACAAAGTTCTTGATGCGATGGCCGCGGCCGTCATAAGTACCGCTAAACGGATTACGACTCGAACCGCTGGTGGTGGCTTTTGCAATAGGCGTCCAATCTGGTACGCCGGTCATGTCGATATCGGCAGTCTGCCGGAGATATTTGCCCGCCATGGTGTTACCGGCATTTACCACTGCCGCCAAGCCTACCAGATCATTTGCGTTTTTGATCAGATACGGACTTTTTTCCGTTCCTTTACCGCTAAAAGTATATCTAATCCATGTTATCTGGAAAAAAACGATCAGACTGATACGATCTCCATTCGTGCCATTGGCCGGAACTAACGTAATTTGGTCCGTTCCTCTGAATTTCACCTTGCCTGAATACGTCACCATTTCCAGATTATCTGGCACCTCTGCGCTGCCATCTGCGCCTGTTACAGATGCCGTAACTTGCGTCAGCGTAAAGGGTGCAGGATTGCTCATATCACGAGAGAATGTCACCGTGCGTGCTTCAAGGTCGACAACGCCTGTAAATATTCCCTGATCTGTGTCAAGCGTAATGACGGCATTGTTGGCCCAAGCAATATCAGGGCCTTCCAAATAAGTCACGACGGCTTTTGCGTTCCAGTCGCTCGCGTACCACATTACGTCCTTATTGGCAAAGTCCTCAGCACTCATCTCAATGTTGATGATCTGCGCTACTGTCCAATTAGCAAAAGCACTGACACCAATCGTCCTCACCGAACTAGGAAGTGATATCCAGCTTACCGCTGTGCAACCTTTAAATGCACCCGCGCCAACCGTTACCAATGTCGAAGGAAGTTTTACTGTACGAAGTTTTGTTGCATTTGATATCACGCTATCAGGGATTGAAGTAAGTCCGTCACTGAAAACAACATGCTCTACATAAGCAGTGAACCTAAGCCATGGATATACTTCTTCCGTTATAGTCGTACCAGCTGCGATATCAAACGCACCAGTTCCAATGAAAGAAAGCGTCTTGGTGTCCAAGTCATACGCCCAATTCACAGAGTTTTCCTCATAGGTATATGTACCGTTGAACGCAAATGGATAAACTCGTTCACCGTTGTAGTCTATTAACGCGTTGCCATTCCAACCATCACCAAATGTTACGGCAGATAGGACATCGTCCTTGTCCTTGTCAAAGCAAAGAGTCTGTTCAATTGTCCAATCGGCAAAAGCGTCGTTTCCAATTTTTGTTACGCTGTCAGGAATCGAAACAGTTGCAACCTTTGTGCAGCTCTTAAAAGCGGCTGCACCGATCTCCTTTACTGTTGACGGAATAGCAATCGCGGTAGCCTGCGTAATACTCGCAAAGGCACCGGCATCAATCTTTGTCCATCCGTCGGGAATCGCAATTACTGCGATTCCAGTGCACGCTGCAAATACAGAATCGCCCATCGAAATATCTGTCGACGGCAGGAAATTCGTATCTGTCAGTGACGTGCAGCTTATAAACGCACTATCGCCAATGCTTTCCAGCGTAGTCGGCAAGCTTACAGAAGTCAGCTTTGCATAACTGTTAAAAGCAAACGCTCCGATGCGGGTAACACCTTCGCTGACAGTGATTTTTGTCACCGTCCCCCGCTGTGAGTACCAAGGCGCACGCGCACTTGTAGTCGTTCCATAATCCGCCATCGCGCCCGTACCGCTGATGGTCAGGGTCGTGGTGTTCGCGTCATATGACCAAGTGACGCTGCTGCTGCCATCGTCGGCGCTGCAATCGCCACTCGTTGCGGCCCACGTCACCGTCGGCAGCAGGCTGAACGTCATCACAAACGTCAGCAGCAGCGCCAACAGCCGATGGGCCTTGTTGCTTCTCATGTTGTTTTCCTCCTTGTGTGTATTCTCTATCTCCAAACGCCGCAGCGTGATAAAGGGATCAGTGCGGCCCTCGCCGCCGCGTTTTTGCCGAACTAAAAAATGAGGTCGGTGGGAGGGGCCGGCAAACCCCTCCCGCTCTATGGGAAAGACCACGGCGTATGCCGCTCTCGGTTTGACTTCATTTTGAGGAAGTGGGGATGGGGCGGCTTAAACCCCATCCCCTATGGAAAGCTGACAGTCTCCGTTCAGACTGTCTCGGCTTGACAAGGGTTGGTGTCTTTTTCGGCGGCGGCTTTCTTTGCTTCGGCTGCCTCCCGCTCCGCGTGGCGCTTCACGGCCTTCTCATGGGCCAGCTGGCCCTGCCGCAGGTGCTTCTCGATCTGCTTCTGGCGCTTCTTCTCCTTACGCTCCGCCAGGAACAGCGGTTCCTGTACCGACCGCTCCTTTCGGTAGCGGGCCGTGCTGTTCAGCTTCATCATCCGTGCGGGCGGCAGGCACGCTGCCCGCAGGGCTGCGTCCCAGCTTCCGAAGCGCTGTTCGATGAACGCGCCGCCGTCTATCTCGCACGGCGCTGGGCTGTGGCGCAGGGCGCGGGCGCACCGGGCCAAATACAGCGCCAGCTCCCGCAGGGGCGTGCCCGCGTGCTTTTCGGCAAACGCCGCGTCCCGCGCTGCCAACGCATCCTTGGTGCGCTGTGCGATCTTCTGGTCGCGCCAGTTCTCGACGTCGAAGTGCTGGTTGGGGTTGAAATGGCTCATGGGTATACTCCTTCCTATGGTGATCTCATGGCAAGAAAAAACGCTGACGAACCTCGTCAGCGCGCACTCCTACCCTCGTCACAACGAAGAAGCGCCGCTGCAAACAGAGTCCTCAGTCGTGCAATTCTACTGCCCTCGCGCCACGGGATCTCTCCCTCGTACACGACCTACCTTCTCAGGAGCTTGCTCCCAATGGCGGGTATTGCCCAGCGGCTCAAAGCCGTTTCGGTCGTTTCCTTGCGCTCACAGTGCCGTCCGCGGTGGGTTTTGACCCATGTTCCTTTTAGGCTGCGCCCTGACGGAAACCCGTCTTTGCAACACGCAGCCACACGACGTCACAGAACTCAAATGCTATGAAGTTTTCCATTTTTTGGCCGTCCGTGTTTTCGCAAAGTAACATACTTTGCGAAA
>ERZ1026884.466-NODE-466-length-27009-cov-9.634377_pt1 | contig 27009 bp, 18 predicted proteins | sample MGYA00380172_ERZ1026884 | MGnify/ENA primary metagenome ERZ1026884 (study PRJEB33269, sample SAMEA4719808) | human gut metagenome | biome: human-associated habitat; feature: organic feature; material: feces | place: Cameroon | collected 2013-10 ... | reverse complement strand
GCAAAGGCATATCCTGCCATGGAACAGAACACGATCTGTACAACTGTAGTAATGAAAGCGGAAAGGATGGATTTCTGGGAATTTTTATATGTAGATAAAGGAAATATTCTTGTACGCGCAGCAGATGATTTTGCTGAATCTGGAGCTGTTTTTGCTGACGCTGCGCAGGGAGCGGGAAGAAAAGGCAGACGATTCCAAACGGTTTGAGCTGACGGAAGAGACAGCACATCTGAAAAGTTCCCGACTGATTCAGGTCGTCCACTATATGCAGGAGCATGTTCAGGAGCAAATCGATATGAATACACTCTGTGATGTTTTTTATATGAGCCGGTCTACGCTGCAGCATCTTTTCCATAAGGAGTTCGGATGCGGACCAATGGAATATTTCAGCAGAATGAAGATCCGGCGTGCACGGGAAATGATGCGGGAAGAAAATTGCAACATCACAGAAATTGCTGCACGTCTGTCCTATGGATCGGTACAATATTTTTCCAGACAGTTTAAAAAAGAAATGGGAATGTCTCCAATGGAGTATTTGTCGTCGGTGAAGGGAATCACACAGGCACTTCGATGAAAAAATATGCAATTTGTATAGAATATACAAGTTCTTAAAAAACAAACATGCAATCTGAATAAATTGATATTGCCGCATGGTGTACCTCGTGGTAAGATACAACCATAGCAGCCGGAAACGTTTCCGGAAGCGTTCCCGGGAGCATTACCGGGACAACAACAGACAGGAATTGCGCTGAGAAAAGCGCCTGTCACCAATAAAAAAGAGAGGTAGAGCTATGAAAAAGAAACTGATCAGTGTATTACTGAGTGCGGCAATGGCAACAACGATGCTTGCAGGCTGCGGAAGCACTGCCGCAGATACCGGAGCTGCTCCGGCAGAAACGAAAGCAACTGAGGAAAAGACCGAGGCTGCAGATACCGAGGCAGAGACTGATACAAAAGAAGCTGCTGCCACAGGCGAAGGCAAGGTTTATTACTTAAACTTCAAACCCGAGCAGGCAGATGACTGGGTAGATCTTGCAGCAGAGTACACCGCTGAAACCGGTGTGCCGGTAACTGTTGTAACCGCAGCAAGCGGAACCTATGAATCTACTCTGAAGTCCGAAATGGCAAAGACAGAAGCACCTACCCTGTTTCAGGTAAATGGTCCCGTTGGTCTTGCTTCCTGGAAGGATTATTGCTATGACTTAAAGGACAGCGAGGTTTATAAGAACGTATTGTCAGACGATTATGTGTTAAAGGATGGCGACGCTGTTCAGGGTATTGCATATGTAATTGAAACATATGGTCTGATCTACAACAAGGCACTGTTAAATGACTATTTTGCATTGGATGATGCAGAGATCAAATCCATCGATGAGCTGAACAACTTCGAAGCATTGAAGAAAGTTGCAGATGGCATTCAGGCTCACAAGGATGACCTTGGCGTAGAAGGTGCATTCGCTTCAGCCGGTTTTGATTCCTCCTCTGACTGGAGATTTAAGACACATCTGGCAAACCTGCCTCTGTACTATGAATATAAGGCAGACGGAATTACCTCTTCTCCTGCTATCAAGGGAACCTATCTGGACAACTACAAACAGATCTTCGATCTTTACATCACAGATTCTACCTGTGATCCGGCTCTGCTGTCCGGTAAGACTGGTGAAGATGCTGCCAGCGAATTTGCACTTGGCGAAGCTGTCTTCTATCAGAATGGTACCTGGGCTTACAACGACATCAAGGATAACGAAGTAGCAGATGAAGATCTTGGCATGCTTCCTATCTATATTGGCGCAGAAGGCGAAGAAAATCAGGGCCTGTGCACCGGTTCCGAGAACTACTGGTGTGTAAACAAGAATGCAGATCCTGCTGATATCCAGGCAACTCTGGACTTCATGGAATGGGTTGTAACCAGCGATACCGGTCGTGACGCTCTGGCAAACACCATGGGCTTTGTAACACCTTTCAAGACCTTTGAAGACGGTTATCAGTCTCAGAACCCGCTGGTACTTGCAAATGATGAGTACACCAAAGCTGGTAAGACACCTGTATCATGGAACTTCACCACAATGCCTTCTGAAGAGTGGAAAAACGGCGTCGGCAGCGCACTGCTTGAGTATGCTCAGGGCACCGGCGACTGGGATGCTGTTGTAACCGCATTCGTAGATGGCTGGAAGACAGAGTATGACGCAGCACATGCGGAATAATTCAGCTGCATAAGAGTCCTGCACCAAAAATCGGTATGCAGGTAAACAAAGAGGATCATAATCAGAGGGCGGGCTATGTGCCCGCCCTTTCCCTTTCACGCACGGGATTTTTGCTTTACGTGCGGTAATTACAGATGTTTTGAAACAATGCCGCCTGTGCGGATGCAGAGAACACGAAAGCGGCAGAATGAGAGGAAATTATGGAGAAAGCAATCAGACGGTATTGGCCGATTTTTGTTCTGCCCACATTTCTTGCATTTATCCTTGGATTTATTGCGCCTTTTGCGATGGGTGTATATTTGTCCTTCTGCAAGTTCACGACGGTAACAGATGCAAAGTTTATCGGTTTTTCAAACTATCTTAAAATTTTTACAGATGCTTCATTTGTACACGCCCTGTGGTATACAGCGATTTTCACAGTTGTGACGGTTGTGCTGATCAATGTGCTTGCATTTGCGGTAGCGCTGCTTTTGACAAAGGGATTTCGGGGGACAAATATCTTCCGGACAGTATTTTTTATGCCGAACCTGATCGGTGGTATCATCCTGGGTTATATCTGGCAGCTTCTGTTAAATGGTGTACTGCTGTATATGAACCGGACACTGACCTATTCCTCCGTCTATGGCTTCTGGGGACTGGTTATTCTGATGTGCTGGCAGCAGATCGGCTATATGATGATCATTTACATTGCCGGAATTCAGAATATCCCCGGGGATCTGATCGAGGCTGCAAAGATTGACGGTGCGACTTCCGGACAGATTTTGAAAAACGTGACAATTCCGATGGTAATGCCCTCCATTACGATCTGTACATTCCTGACCCTGACCAATTCGTTTAAGCTGTTCGACCAGAACCTGGCGCTGACAAACGGCGAGCCCTCCAACATGTCCGAGCTGCTGGCGCTGAATATTTTCCGTACATTTTATGGACGTACCGGCTGGGAGGGCGTCGGTCAGGCGAAAGCGGTCGTATTCTTCCTGCTGGTAGCAGCGATCGCATTGACGCAGAACTGGCTGACACGTAGAAAGGAGGTACAGCAGTAATGAATGTGAGAAAAGCAAAGCATGGCTGGATCTTTACGCTGGTCTTTACCCTGATTTCCATTGCCTATGTATTTCCGATCGCGCTGGTTGTGATTAACTCTTTTAAAAAGAAGGCTTATATCAGTAAGAAACCCTTTGCCATTCCGACGGACAAGATGTTTGTCGGCATCGAAAACTATATCAAGGGAATCCAGAGAACCGGCTATATTGACGCGTTCTTTACCTCTCTCTTTATTACGGTGCTGTCTGTTGGCGTGATCATCCTGTGTACCTCCATGTGTGCGTGGTATATCAGCCGTGTAAAGAATCGTTTTACAACTGCGCTGTATTTTCTGTGTCTGTTTTCGATGATCGTTCCGTTCCAGATGGTAATGTTTACCCTGTCCAAGATTGCGGATATGCTGAAATTAAATAATCCGCTTGGTATCGTCATTGTATATCTGGGATTTGGCGCAGGACTTTCCGTCTTTATGTTCTGCGGTTTTGTAAAGAGCATCCCACTGGAAATTGAAGAGGCTGCGATGATCGATGGTTGTACGCCGCTGCAGACCTTTTTCGGAATTGTTATGCCGATTATGAAGCCAACCTGTATTACGGTTGCAATCCTGCAGACGATGTGGATCTGGAACGACTATCTGCTTCCGTATCTTGTACTGGATATGACGAAGTATAAAACAGTTCCCATCGCAGTTCAGTATCTGAAGGGCGGATATGGCTCTGTCGACATGGGTGCGATGATGGGCGTCCTGGTGCTTGCCATCATTCCGATCATTGTATTTTATCTGGCATGCCAGAAGTACATCATCGAGGGCGTTGTAGCTGGTGCTGTAAAAGGATGAGCTGCGTACCGGAGTAAAAATACATATTTAGAAAAAAGAATAAAGCCGTTCGGCTACTGCAAACAGCCGGGCGGCTTTTTATAATTTTGTGATTGTTTTGACTTTACGGGGGTTTTCCTATAAAATGTCGGAGGAAACGCGAAATTTTGAAAATTGCGGTCGAAACAATAAGTATGGTAGGGCAGAGAAGCAATGGAGCAGGAAAACAGAGAGATAGAAGAGATCACAATTAAAGATATTGCACGGATGTGCGGCGTTGGAGTAAGCACGGTATCCCGGGCGATCAATAACCATCCGGATATCAATCCTGAAACGAAGCAGAAGGTAATGGATATCATTCAGAAGTATGGGTATATTCCGAATAACAGTGCTCGGTATCTGAAGCGGATGGACGGAAAGTGTATCGCTGTGCTTGTGAAGGGATTAACAAACCCGTTTTTTGCCGGAGCGATCAAGGTCATGGAGGATGAGATCAAAAAGAAAAAGTATTCCATGGTGATCCGGCACGTTGAATCGGATGAGGATGAGGTTGATGTGGCGTTGGAGCTGGTAAAGGAAAAACGTCTGGCAGGTCTGATCTTTCTTGGGGGACATTTTGTTCATTCAGAAGAAAAGCTGAGTAAGTTGCGGATACCGTTTATTCTCTCAACAGTCGGAGAAGGACCGGACGGAATCCGGCACGATAATTACTCCACCTTGTCTGTTGACGATGAAAAAGAAGGATATCGGATGACAGATTACCTGATCCGACTGGGACACCGCAAAATCGCGGTGCTCGCTGCGGGAAAAGAAGATGTCAGCATCGGTCGGATGCGTCTGATGGGATATTTGCGGGCACTTCGGGAACAGGGAATCGAGCCGGATGAGGGACTGATCTGCTATATGAATCCGAAGCTTCCGTCCTACAGTATGGAAAACGGTTATGTTCTGACCAGACAGCTGCTGGATGAAGGAAAAGAGTTTACGGCAGTGTTTGCTTTTTCAGATACGATGGCAGTGGGAGCCTGTCGGGCGATCGCAGAGGCGGGGAAACGGATCCCACAGGATTATTCTGTTGCGGGCTTTGACGGAATTGAGCTGTGCAGCTATTACAATCCGACCCTGACGACGATCCGCCAGCCGATCCGGGAAATCGCAGAAGAATCTGTTCGTCATCTGTTTGATCTGCTGGATGGTAAAAGCAGCCATCAGCATAAGATTTTTCCGGGAGAATTGCTGGAACAGGAATCGACGCGGGCGTTGTAAGGAATCTGAACTCTGGGAATATACTATACAGTTCACTCGTACCCTTCTGAGCTCAGATTTTCGTGCAAGCACGGAATCTGAACTCAGAAGGGTACAAGTGAACTGCGGGAATATGTTACCGGTTGATATTTTACGAAAAAATATTTATAATACTAATGGGAGAGTGATATTCCTGATTTGAAATGGAGTGTAGAGACAGAAAATGGCAACCTTAAAGGATATCGCCCAGAGGGCGGGCGTAACGGCAACAACAGTATCCCGTGTTATAAACAACCGGGGATACATCAGCGAGGGGACGCGGAAAAAGGTATATGCGGCGATGGAAGAAATGCACTATCAGCCAAACGAACTGGCACGTGCATTTTCCAAACAGTATACCAATACGATCGGACTGATCGTGCCGCATATTTCACATCCTTTTTTTACAAAAGTGATCAGTAATATAGAATCCTCCGCAGCGGAAAAAGGCTTTAAGCTGCTTTTGTGCAATTCAAAGGAGCAGCCGGAAAAAGAACAGGATTATCTGGATATGTGCATGTCAAATCGTGTGGCGGGCATTGTACTGTGCAGCAAATATGTTCAGACACGGGAATTTCGCAAAATGAACATCCCAGTCGTGAATCTGGAGCGGGGAGAGGATGATGATACGATTTCCGTACAGTGTGACAACTATCAGGGCGGCAAGCTGGCAGCGGAGCATCTGATTGCATGTGGCTGTAAGAATCTTTTGCATTTCGGCGGCGTAGCCGGCAAGGATATGCCCGCGGACCGGCGTGCGGATGGATTTTCTGACGTTTGTAAAAGGGCGGGAATTCCATATCGGATATTGGTGAGTGACAGACTGTTGTACGGCTCTATGCATTATGAAGACTTTATCCGCAGGGCACTGCAGGAGTTTCCGGACGTGGATGGAATTTTTGCCAGCAGTGATCTGATCGCTTCTCAGGTGATCCAGGTCGGCGTACAGATGGGCAAACGGGTGCCGGAGGATATCCAGCTGGTCGGCTTCGATGACACGATGATATCGACGGTAACAACACCCCAGATCACGACGATCCATCAGCCTGTGGAAGAAATGACAGAATTGTGCGTGGAATATATTGCGAAGAGTCTGAAGAATGAGCCTGTTCCCCAGAAGATTGTACTGCCTGTACGGTTGGTGCAGCGGGGGACTACAGTTTTGAAGACGGAAATATAAAAGAAACTGGTGTGAGAAATGCCGGAGCGTAAAAAGCTCCGGCATTTTAACGTTCCTGGGCCTTGGTTTTGATACCTGCAGGATTGTTCCGTGCTGCGCACTCCCACAATCCTGCCCGATAGTCGCATATCGTGGGATTATCATCCCACTTTTATGCTCCTATCGGGGCGGGTCACAAGATCGTTCGCCCATCCATGAGCAAGCTCCTGTGGGCGAACGATCTTGTGACCCTGGTATCGTATGTCATCGGTAACACAATATGTGTTGCGGAAACATGTTTTCCATACCATATAATGAGAAAAAAGACATAAATAGTACGGAATTGGAAGTTTTGGCAGCGAATAATAGAAAAAGGATTTCGTGAAACTGTACAAATATTGCATTTTGATTTTGTAAAAAGAGACAAAAGTATAAAAGATGCACATGTTACCGGTTGACATATATAGAACAGGGTGCTATGATGACCTCATCAGGAAACAAGAGTTCCGTACATTAGGCAAGAGCTCTAAAAGGATTCCAGGATGCAGCGGTTTTGCAGGACAGCTTCTATAAACCACAGCTTCTCAGAATCCATAAAGAAACAAGGAGGATTATGAAATGAAAGGTAAAAAATGGTTATCCCTCGCACTGGCAGGTATGCTGGCAGTGAGCGCACTGGCAGGCTGCGGAAGCTCCTCTTCCAGCACAGGCAGCGCAGACACAGCTTCCACCTCTACAGGTTCCGCTGATTACGACCTGTACATCTTTAACAACAAGGGTGAGAACGCAGACGCTATGGCAGCTGCAGCAGAGGCCTTCGGCAAGGAAAAGGGTGTTAAGGTTAAGGCATTCTCCCTGGGTTCCGGCGTTAACAGTGATGACACACTTCGTACCGAAATGAACTCCAAGAACAAGCCGGCGATCTTCTCCTGCATGAACGCCGAAACTCTGGTTGAATGGACAGAGGGCGGATTTGCAATGGATCTTTCCAAGGCAACCAATGAAGAGTTCAAACAGCTGGTAGCTGATATCCCGGAGAGCTTCAACCTGACAGATGGCACTGCAAATTATGGTATTCCTTATAACGTAGAAGGCTATGGCTACATCGTAGATAAAGAGATGCTGGCAGCTCTGTTTGGTGAAGATCAGGTAGACGCTTTTCTTGAAGCATTCAAGACAGCAACCTATGACGAGTTTGAGCAGATGGTTCTGACTCTGCAGAGCTACATCAAAGAAGGCACAGCAGGAAGCGTTACCTTAAGCGGTCAGGAATTCGCACTGGCAGCAGAGAAGACCGGCAAGGCAGCTACTCTGGAAGGTGTATTCTCTGTAGCAGGCTCCGAAAAATGGACCTATGGTGACCACTTTGTTAACATTGCAGTAGACGCGATCTTCCCGGATTCCAAGGCAGCCGGCGAAGCTACTCTGGAACAGCTGCAGGCTGGCAAGGGTGCATTCGAAGCTTATGCAAAGGCTCTGGATTTAAAGACCGCCAATGCAACAACCCCCAGAGGACCGGAACTGATCAATGCAACCACCAATGGCTATGATCCTTCTGTTGCAACCTTCGCAAACAGCAAGGCAATCTTCTTAAAGCAGGGCAACTGGGCATACGAGAACATCAAGAAAGCAAATGCTGACATCGTTGATACCCTGACCTTCCTGCCCATCAAGATGCCCTTCACACAGGATGACATCAAGGTAGAAGGCCTGACAGTTGAGCATATGCTTGAGTCCATTCCGGTATTCGTATCGAACTACTACTGCATCAACGACAAGGTTTCCGATGAAGAAAAAGAACTGGCAGAAGAGTTCCTTGTATGGCTGAACACCTCTGAAGCAGGCCAGAAGTTCGTTGTGGAAGAAATGTCCTTCATCCCTTACAATGCTGATCCTGCAACAACCTCTGCTGGCTACAGCCTGGGTGATTCCATTATCTCCTACATGGCTGCGGATAAGACTCTGACCAACGCTTACGCAGGCGCTCCTAAGGGCTGGGCTACCGATAACTTCGGTCTGCAGATGATGGAGAACTATGTAAATACTGCAGAATGGTCTGACACTGCTTACAGCGATATCGCAGACTATGCGATCAACAGCTGGGCTGAAATGGCTGGCTTGGAATAATCTCGACCGAGCCATATAAAAAGTGACAGAACGAAACAGAATTTTGTAAAACAGGATTTTCCGGCTGCCGCAAACATGCGACATGGGCTGCGGCAGCCTCCTCTTTCCGGCAAAGCCGGAAAACAACAGGGGAAAAGAAAAGACAAGGAGAGACGTAATGGACAGATATTATAAAAAAAGATTTGTACCGTTAGCGCTTCCGGCCCTGATTTTGTTTGTTATGGTAATTGTGATCCCGTTCATCATGGGTGTCATTTATTCCTTTACAGCCTGGAGAGGTACTTACTTTGCAGGCGGTGATCATTTCTGGGAAGCGTTTGTTGGCTTCGACAACTATGTTAAGGCATTTAAAACCAAAAAATTCCTTGATGCGTTTGTATATACCATTAAGGTAACGCTTGTGGCAGTTGTAGCAATCAATGTGGTATCCCTTGCAATGGCGCTTCTGGCAACCAGCCTGAACAAAGGCGCTGCGGCATACCGGACGATTTACTTTCTGCCGAACCTGCTGGGCGGCCTGGCACTGGGCTATATCTGGCAGTTCATTTTTGAAATCGTTTTCTCCAAGATTCTGTTCGGAGAAGACGGAATCATTTCCATTCCTGCGCTGTGCAACATGACGCAGGACAACACCAAGGCGCTGTTTGCCCTGGTAATGCTGATCACATGGCAGATGGCCGGTTATATGATGATCATCTATACCACCGGCTTGAATAATATTCCGAAGGATCTGTCGGAAGCGGCGGCGATTGACGGAGCAGGTACCTGGCAGAGATTTAAGAGCATCACGGTTCCGATGCTGATGCCATCCTTTACTATCGTATTTTTCCTGACACTGTCCAAATGCTTCATGCTGTTGGATCAGAACGTAGCGTTGACAGATGGTAACTTCAGTACCAGAATGCTGGCGATGCAGATCCTGTATACAACCCGTGACGGTTCTCCCCCGGACTACGGTCTTGCGCAGGCACAGGCTGTTATCTTCTTTGTGCTGATCTCAGCTGTAACCCTGGTTCAGGTTTCCATTACATCTAAGAAGGAGGTGGAGCTGTAATGAGCATGCAGGGACGTCATAAAACAGGTCAGGCCTTGATGCACGCGATTTTGGTCGTCGTTGCAATTTATACACTGGCTCCGCTGGTTTTCCTGATCTTCAATTCCTTCAAATCCAACAATGAGATCGTGGATTCGCCGGTCAGCGCGCCTTCTTCCTGGAGCTTTCAGTATATTATCAGTGCGGCGCAGCAGATCCATTTCTTCCGCGCCATCTGGATCACCTTTGTGATCACCATCATTTCTGTGCTGCTTCTGGTTATGATTTCTTCTCTGGCAGCATGGGTAATGGTGAGAAGCAAGAGCATCCTCGGTACTGTACTTTATCTTGGATTTACCGCAGCAATGCTGATCCCCTTCCAGTCTCTGATGTATCCTTTGCTGGATCTCTTTGAGAAAATGGGGCTCAAGAACATCCCCGGACTGATCTTCATGTACGGCGGGTTTGGACTGAGCATGTCAGTATTTTTGTATCATGGCTTTATCAAGAGCGTTCCCCAGTCTCTGGAGGAAGCGGCGATCATTGACGGAGCCAACATTTTTCAGATGTTCTTTAAAGTAGTATTCCCGCTGTTAAAGGGAACTACAGTTACTGTTATCGTATTAAACGGTATGTGGATCTGGAACGACTATCTGCTTCCTTTCCTGGTAATCGGTAACAGCGACGGCGTTAAAACCCTGACGCTGGAGTTATACTTCGCCAAGCTGACATCAGGTCAGTACGGTAACCCGTGGGAGCTGATCTTCCCGGCTGTGCTGGTAACGATCATCCCGATTGTCATTCTTTATATTTTCCTGCAGAAGTATATCGTGGCAGGTGTGGCAGAAGGTGCCGTTAAGATGTAAACAGACTGGCAGTGCGGATGATGAGAAAATCTCATAGCTGCCGTGCGTCTGCCGGCAATTGCGAAAACCCGCCTTGTGCGGGTTTTCGTTGTATTAGGAAAGCAGTAAGGCAGCAGGCTTTCAGCCGTTTTTTCAAAAATTGTATTTTGATTTTATCAGAGAAAGGAGATTTTGCTCATGGAAAAAGAAAAGTGGTGGAAAAAGGCAGTCGTTTATCAGATTTATCCCCGCAGCTTTTATGATGCGAATGGGGATGGGATCGGCGATCTGCGCGGCATTATTGAAAAATTGGACTATATCCGTGACCTCGGGGCAAATGTGATCTGGCTCTGTCCGGTTTATAAATCCCCGATGGACGATAACGGTTACGATATTGCAGATTATTATCATATAGATGAAGCCTTTGGAACGGACGAGGACATGGATGAGCTGATCGCAGAAGCGAAAAAACGCGGCATCCGAATCATCATGGATCTGGTGGTCAATCACTGCTCCGACGAGCATGAGTGGTTTCGAAAAGCAAAAGCAGATCCGGAAGGACCTTACGGCAAGTATTTTTATATAAAAAAGGGAATCGACGGCAAAGCACCGAACAACTGGAGATCCATCTTCGGCGGAAGCGCGTGGGAGCCGATCGAAGGAACGGACTATTACTACCTGCACATTTTTACGAAAAAACAGCCCGACTTAAACTGGGAAAATAAAGAGCTGCGGGAAGAAATCTATAAGATGGTCAACTGGTGGCTGGATAAGGGCATCGGGGGCTTTCGTCTGGATGCCATCACCTATTTGAAAAAAGAGGCAGGATTGCCCTCTTATCCTGCAGACGGGGAGGATGGTCTGGTATCCGTTGCACACGGTGCACTGAATCAGCCCGGAATCGAAGCACTGCTGCGGGAGTTCAGAGACCGGACATACGGAAGAAGGGAGACACTGACGGTTGGCGAGACAGCCGGTCTGACTCCGGAGACACTGCTTTCGTTTATTTCCTTAAAAGACGGCGTCTTTTCTATGGTATTTGAGTTCTCCTGGTGCCAGCTGGAATTGAAGGGACCGAACTATTTCTGGTATGACCGACAGGACTGGACGCCGGAGGATCTGAAAAAAGAGCTGTTTTCCAGTCATGAGATGGCAGGAGACAGGGGATGGTTTGGTGTTTGTACGGAAAATCACGATCAGCCCAGAACGATCGACCATTATCTGCCCCAGGAGGGAAGAAATTATTATGGGGCAACGATGCTCGCATCAATGTATCTGCTGCTGCGGGGCACGCCGTATGTCTATCAGGGGCAGGAGATCGGCATGAGAAACTGTGCGTATGCGTCGATGGACGATTACAATGATGTATCGACCCACAATCAATATAACCGCGCACTGGCAGACGGATTTTCACCGGAGGAAGCGCTGCGTCTGGTTCAGCTGGAAAGCCGGGACAATGCGCGGACACCGTTTCAATGGGATGATACAGAAAATGCCGGATTTACAACAGGAAAACCCTGGTTAAAGGTAAATCCCAACTATACAGGGCTGAACGCAGCACAGGAAGAGAGAGACGAGGATTCCGTGCTTACATGGTATAAGAAGATGATCGGGCTGCGTCTGCATTCCCAATGGTCAGAGCTGATCAGCGAAGGCACCTTTGCACCGGCTTATCGGGAGGAGAAAAATCTGATCGCATATCGAAGACGCTTTGAAGGCAAAGCTTTGCTCGTGTTATGCAATATGCAGCCAGAAGAGCGTGAGCTGAAGCTATCTGCTGCGTACAGGCAGGTGATCGCAGACAACTATAAGGAAGCTGCTTTTGCAGGGAATACGGTGTGTCTGCGCCCGTATGAGGTTCTGATCGCAGAAGAAGCATAACAGAAGGAGCCGGTACAACGGCAGAAGGTGAGGAACTTATGCAGAGAAAAAATAATATCGTCCTGCGGCTGCACAGACAGAGAAAACCGGAGCAGGTGCTTTTGCCACTTGTCCGGGAAGATAATGGAGAAGCTTTGCGGGTTATTCTGGAAAAGCAGGACAATGTGACAGCGGAATTTATCTATAGAACAGAAAAAAAGGTCAGATCCGGCTGGCTGAAGCTGGAAATTGAGCAGGATGGCTGCCGGAGAAGTGATAATCTGGAGGAAGAGCTTCCGGTTATTTTGGAAGTGGAAACGGATATCCGGCCGGAGGCGATGACCGCAATGTATCTTTTAAACGACTGGTGGACAAGACCGGCATTTATCAATGATTTTTCGGAAATCCCGGAGCTGACACAGGCGATTTACGGAAAGCTGAGAAACGGATACTTTTTCCTGCTTCCAATGCCGGGAAAACAGTTTAAGACCCAGGTAAAGCCCGGAAGAGAGAATACGCTTATTTTCGGAATGAGCGCCTGCAAGGGCGGAATCAGCAAGCTGGACGAGCCTGTTTATGCCTATGCGGAGGCGGACAGTCTGCAGGAAGCGGTTCATGCGTGTATGGCCTGGGCGGCAGAGTATCACGGAATCCGTTTGAAAGAGGAACGGAATATGCCGGAGATGCTGAAATATCTCGGCTGGTGCAGCTGGGATGCATTTTATACGGAAATCAGTGAAGAAAAGGTTCGCGCAAAGGGCAGAGAATTTGCGGAAAAAAATGTACCGGTGCGCTGGATGCTGATGGATGACGGCTGGCTGTCGGTGCATGGAGACGCACTCTATGACCTTGCGCCCGAAAAAGAAAAGTTCCCCAACGGATTTGCTCAGATGATCCGTGATATAAAGCGGGATACACAGGTGGACTGGTTTGGTGTCTGGCATGCGCTTGGCGGCTACTGGGGCGGAATCGAGCCGGGAAGCGACCTTGCAGCAAAAGAGCAGGAGCATTTATATCAAAATGCACCCGGAAAGCTGATCCCGTGGCCGGATGCAGCCAAGGGCTACGGCTTTTACCGGGATTGGTATGAATATCTGAAGCGGGAGGGCATCAGCTTTTCCAAAGTGGACGGACAGAGCGCCGTACATAATTATTTTGAAAATGATCTTCCACTGATGACAGCGACGCGGGGAATGCACGGAGCGCTGGAGGGCGCGGCAGCGTACTTTGACGGTGCAGTGATCAACTGTATGGGAATGGCGGCAGAGAACATGTTTTCCCGTCCTCAGACAGCGGTTGCACGAAACAGCGATGATTTTGTACCAAAACGGGAGGATGGATTTGCAGAGCATTTGCTCCAGAATGCATACAATACACCCTACCAGGGCGAGCTGTATGTATGCGACTGGGATATGTTCTGGACAAGCCATGAGGATGGTCTGCGCCACAGCCTGCTGCGTGCGATCAGCGGAGGACCGGTGTATTTCAGCGATCGGATAGGAGAAACAGCCTCGGAGGTTGCAGCACCTCTCTGCTATGCGGACGGAAGGCTGCCGCAGCTTTTACGGGCGGCAAGACCGACACAGGATTGTATGTTTCGTGATCCCAGAAAAGATGGCGTGCTGAAGCTGACAAATGTCGGAGCATATGCAAATGGTAAGATCGGCGGAGTGATTGCCGTTTATAATCTGACCCATCAGGAACAGACCTATCGGATCGGTGCATCGGATATTCCGGAGCTTTCCGGAAAAAACTGCTGGATTTATGATTGTCGTAATCAGACTGCTGCGGCCTGCAGTGCAGAAGAAGGCAGAGAATACCGCCTTGCAGAGGGGGATTTCACCTGGTTTTTATTTGTGGAGGACACAGAGGGGAAAACCTTTGTGGGACTTGTGGATAAATACATCAGCTTTGATGCGGTACTGTGGATGCATGAGATCGGCGGCAGGCTAATGGGCGAAATCTGTGGCGGAAAGACCGTCGGATTTTTATCCAAAGAGCCTGTAAAGCGCGTGCTCTGCAACGGAGAGGATGTAACAGCGCAGGTGGAGAAAAAGGATTGCCTGTATTTACTTGAGCTAAACGGACAGAATGCGGTAGTTGAAGTGGAATAAAAATCGCAGCACAACGCTGGCGGGGGCGCTGTGACATCCGCGTTCGAAATTGAAATAAAATCTGCTGTGCCCGCCGCGCGGCAAAAGGAGAGGAAAGAACATGAAAACAGCGCAGGAATATCAGAAAAGACTGCAGCGCCATTTGGATGAGCTCAAATGGCTGTACTGCGAATTATATCCGGGAAGAGAGGATATGTTTACCCAGTTATGTGAACAGATGGAAGCATGGTATCAGGATCGCCCGGAATCAGAAAAGAAGCTGGACCGGGAGCGGGAACAGGAGCCTGCATGGTACAGCCGCCAGGATATGCTTGGTATGATGCTGTATATCGATGCTTTTGCCGGCAATTTGAAGGGTGTGAAGAAAAAGCTGCCTTACCTGGAAGCATGCAACGTAAACTACCTGCATCTGATGCCGTTTCTGGATACCCCGAAGGGAAAAAGTGATGGAGGCTATGCGGTAGCAGATTACCGGAAGGTGCAGCCGACTCTGGGTACGATGGAGGAGTTGGCTTCTCTGTGCAGCGCCTGCCATGAGAAAAAGATGAGCGTATGCATGGACTTTGTAATGAATCACACATCTGAAGACCATGAGTGGGCAAAGCGCGCACTGGCAGGAGAAAAGGAATATCAGGATCGGTATTTTTTCTATGATACACCGGACATTCCGCAGGAGTTTGAAAAAACCGTGCCCCAGGTATTTCCGACAACGGCGCCCGGTAATTTTACCTGGCGGGAGGAGTGCCAAAAATATGTTATGACGTCCTTTTATCCCTATCAGTGGGACTTAAACTATTCCAACCCGGTCGTTTTTAACGAGATGGTCTATAATATGCTGTATCTGGTGAATCAGGGAATTGATATCGTCAGGATCGATGCGGTTCCTTATATCTGGAAGCAGCTGGGAACAGACTGCAGAAATCTGCCGCAGGTACACACCATTGTGCGCATGATCCGTATGATCACGGAAATCGTTTGCCCCGGCGTTGTGCTGCTGGGTGAGGTTGTTATGGAGCCTGCCAAGGTTGTCCCCTATTTCGGAACACTCGAAAAACCGGAATGCCATATGCTGTATAACGTAACGACGATGGCATCAACCTGGCATACCGTTGCAACAAAAGAGGTTGCGCTGTTAAAACAGCAGATGGACGTGGTAAACAGCCTGCCGAAGGAATATGTTTTCCTGAATTATCTGCGTTGTCACGACGATATCGGCTGGGGATTGGACTATGATTTCTTAAAACCCTCCGGTATTCAGGAGATTCCGCATAAGAAGTATCTGAATGAATATTTCCGGGGCATGGCAGCAGGCAGCGATGCGCGGGGAGAGCTGTATAATGATGATCCTGTATTGCAGGATGCGAGACTTTGCGGAACGACGGCATCCCTGTGCGGTCTGGAGGCCTCGCTGCAGGCAAAGGACCCGGCGAGAATTGAGCGTGCCATTCAGAAAATCCTGATGCTCAACGCCTATCTGTTTATTCAGTCCGGCATTCCGGTTATCTACAGCGGAGATGAGATTGGTCAGCTCAATGATTATTCCTATAAGGATGATCCGGATGCAGACCGTGCGGCGGATTCCCGTTATGTACACAGAGGACATTTCCGTTGGGAGCTGGAAAAGAAAAGAGCAGAAAAGGGCACTGTCCAGAACCGTATTTTTGAGGGCATGCAGAAGATGGAAAAAGCCCGCTTTGCATGTGGTCCGTTTTCCGGAAAGGCTGCTGTATGGACCTATGATACCTATAACAGCCATGTGCTGTGCATCTGCAGACAGCTGAAAAACGAGATGGTAGTCGGCGTGTTCAACTTTTCGGATGAGCCTCAGACGGCATGGATCGACATGGGAGAAATGCCGTTTCAGGATCTGCTCGGAAAAGGAGAATGTGTTCTGCGCAATATCATCCTGCCCGGCAATGGCTACGGCTGGTATTATAAAACCTGGGAGGAATAAAGCAGTTAGGGTGCTTCGCGGCTCCAGTTATTGCAGGGGCCGCGAAGGCTGAGAAGAGTACGGAAAATGACTTGTATCTTTCCTGAAGGTTGTGCTATAATCATACAGTTACAAAAAGTAGTTTTTAAAACCATGTGTTGTGTGAGGGACTTATGCAAAAAAAGGTACAGATCATCAGTGACGGTTCTCAGGATTTATCGCCGGAGTTGTCCAAAGAAAAGGATATTGAGGTTGTTCCCTTTTATGTTTCGTTTGACGGGGAGCACTATTATAAAGAAATAGAAGAGATCACAGTACGCGATTTTTATCAGCAGATGGTGGATCATCCGGATGTGTTCCCGAAGACATCCATGCCGTCTGTACAGGATTTTTATGAGGTGTTTGAAAAATCTGTAAAAGAAAATATTCCGGTGATCTGCATTTGCATCACGGCGAAGTTCAGTGGCTCTTTGCAGTCGGCAACTACAGCAAAGGATATGATCCTGGAAGAGTATCCGGAGGCAAAGATTGAGGTCATTGATTCGACATTTGATACGGTGCTGCAGGGACTGTTTGTGCTGGAAGCGTGCAGACTGCGGGATCTCGGACTGGAATATGAGCAGATTACAGAAGCTCTGCTTTCCATCCGGGAGAGCGGCAGGATCTTTTTTACGATCGGCAGCATCGATTACTTAAAGCATGGCGGACGCATTGGAAAGCTTGCAGGAATTGCGGCCAGTGCGTTGAAAATCAAACCTCTCATCACACTGAAGGAGGGAGAAATTTTCAATTCCGGCATTACCAGAAGCCGTCAGAAATCGATGCAGAAGGTTGTGGAGATGACGGAAAAATACCTGGATGAGGTACAGGCAAAGCCGGGAGAATACAGCTTTTGTATCGGCTATGGATATGACTATGAAGAGGCGGTCGGCTTCCGGGAGCTGTTGAAGGACCTGATCCGGGAACGACTTGGAATTGAAGAAATCGGCATTTATCAGATCGGTGCGACAATTGGAGTGCATACCGGACCGTATCCCATCGGGATTGGAATTGTCCGGCATGCAGAAGTGTAGCTCAGGATTTTGAACGTGCGTGACAGGAACAGGAGGGGCAATCCTCCTGTTCTTTTTTTGTCGTACTGTAGCTGTCGGTCATCGTACATGCCGGCGTAAGCCCTTCGTCCTGCATCAGGGCGCTGCCCCAACGATACATCGCTTCGAGAATCGGGAAAAGGCTTTCACCGAGCGCCGTCAGCGAGTAATCGACGCGGGGCGGAACGACCGGATAAACTGTGCGGGAAATCAGACCGTCTTCTTCCAGTTCACGGAGCTGCTGGGTCAGCATTTTAGGCGTCGCTTCGGGGACGAGACGGTGCAGCTGGTTGAAGCGCAGCGTCTGACCGGTCAGGTGCCAGAGCAGCAGCGCTTTATATTTGCCGCCGATTAAGCGGATTGTAGCGGAAACGGGGCAATTTTTATTGACCGAGGGATTTTCTTTTGAAGCCATAGCGATTTCTCCATTCTTATTCATGACAATAGAGTGCTCGCAGAGCGTGCATTCTATTGTTGTGAGGTGAACACTATCCTTTTGGGTAGTATATTACAAAATAGTGCATTCTTTATTTTTCTATCCTAATTGTTATAATGGTAGCAGAGGATAGAAAAAAAGACAAGATGAGTTCTTTAAGGGCAGCCTTTAAAAGCTGTAAAGCAGGAAAGACTATACAGGACGGCTGCAGAATGGAGATATATGAAAAAAGAAACCTATGATATTACCGGCATGTCATGCGCGGCATGCTCAGCGCGAATTGAAAAAGGAATTTCCGGAATGGAGGGCATGCAGCAATGCAGCGTCAATCTGCTGAAAAACAGCATGACGGTTTCCTATGATGAAGCCGAACTGGATTCCGGGAAAATTATTCATCAGGTAGAGAATATCGGCTATGGCGCTTCGCTTCACCAGACACAGGGCAGCAAAACGACAGGAGCATCAGGCAGAGGAAAAAACGGTGCAACAGATGCGGCTGCGGCGGCAGCAAAGCAGATGAAGCAGAGACTGATCGTTTCGTTAGTCTTTACGATCCCGCTGTTTTACATTTCGATGGGACATATGGCTGGCTGGCCGCTGCCGTCGTGGCTGCTGGGAGCAAGAAATCATATGATTTTTGCATTTACCCAGTTTTTGCTGGTGCTGCCGGTTTTGATTGCAGGCGGACATTATTTTAAAAACGGATTGAAAAATCTGTGGCATCGCTCTCCGAATATGGATTCGCTGATCGCATTGGGCTCCGGCGCGGCGTTTGTGTATGGCATCTATGCGATTTACAAAATCGCCTGGGGCTTTTCCATCGAAGATATGGATATGGTCGAGACCTTTGGCATGAATTTGTATTTTGAATCCTCGGCGATGATCCTGACACTGATCACTCTGGGAAAATTCATGGAGGCCCGGGCAAAATCCAAGACGTCCGAGGCGATCACGAAGCTGATGGATCTGGCACCGAAGACCGCGAAGGTATTAAGGAATGGACAGGAAGAAGAAATTTCCGTAGACGATGTACAGAACGGAGATATTCTGGTTGTACGGGATGGTGATACAGTTCCGGTGGATGGAAAAATTACAGAAGGCTTTGCTTCTGTGGATGAATCTGCGATCACCGGCGAAAGCCTTCCGGTGGATAAGCAGACCGGAGATCCTGTGACCGGAGGTACGATCAACCGAACCGGATATTTTCAGATGGAAGCAACTGCGGTTGGAGAACATACGACACTGTCAAAGATTATTCAGCTGGTAGATGATGCGACATCCTCCAAAGCGCCGATTGCAAAGCTGGCGGACAGGGTCAGCAGTGTGTTTGTTCCGGTTGTCATTACAATAGCGCTGTTGGCGGCAATCCTCTGGCTGCTTGCCGGTCAGAGCTTTGAGTTTGCACTTTCTGTTGCGATTTCTGTGCTGGTAATTTCCTGTCCGTGTGCCCTCGGGCTGGCAACGCCTACGGCGATCATGGTGGGAACCGGACGAGGTGCGGCGAAGGGTATTTTGATCAAATCTGCGGAAGCATTGGAGATTACACATAGCATCGATACGGTTGTTCTGGATAAAACCGGCACGGTAACACAGGGCAAGCCGGTTGTGACGGACGTGATCGCGCTGGAAGCAGACGGAAAAGCAGCAGGTGAAAACACGCAGGCGTATACAGAGCTTTTGCAGCTGGCCTTTTCTCTGGAAAAAATGTCCAGCCATCCGCTTGCAGAGGCGATTGTCAAAAAAGCGGAAGCATGCTCAGCAGCGTTTCAGGAGGTTTCGGATTATGAGATGATCCCGGGACAGGGCATTGCGGGAACGATCGACAAGGCACGATGCCTTGCGGGAAACCGAAAACTGATGGAAACCAACCGGATCGACATTTCCGTAGCGGCAGGATTGCAGGAAAAACTGGCGGATGAAGGCAAGACGCCGTTGTATTTTGCACAGGGAGGAAAGTTTCTCGGCGTGATTGCTGCTGCGGACGTTGTAAAACCCACCAGCAGGGAGGCAATTGCCAGACTGCAGGAGATGGGAATGGACGTCATTATGCTGACCGGCGACAATGCAAGAACGGCAGAGGCAATCAAAAAACAGGTTGGCATCAAGACGGTTATTGCGGACGTGCTTCCGCAGGATAAAGAGGAAAAGGTTCGGCAGCTGCAGGAGCAGGGACATAAGGTTGCGATGGTGGGAGACGGTATCAACGACGCGCCGGCACTGGCGAGAGCGGATGTCGGAATTGCGATCGGCGCAGGAACAGATGTGGCGATCGAATCAGCGGATATCGTACTGATGAAGAGCGATCTGATGGACGCAGCATCTGCGGTAAGCTTAAGCCGCGGGGTGATGCGCAACATCAAGCAGAACCTGTTCTGGGCATTTTTCTACAATGCGATCGGCATTCCGGTGGCAGCAGGCGTGCTGTATCCGGCATTCCATATTTTATTAAACCCGATGATCGGTGCGGCGGCGATGAGCTTCTCTTCTGTATCCGTCGTATCGAATGCGCTCCGCCTCCGGTTCTTTACGCCGAAATGGAAGCATGAGAGTAGTGAGGTAGCTGAGGCAGTAGTGGACGACCGCGAAGAGCGTATCATCGGCGCGGCAAAGGCAGCAGCCGACAGCGTGCCAGGCGTTGCAGACTTGCAGACAGCCGGAAACGGCGGTATGATGGAGCAAAGCGCGGCAGCCGCGGAAATTGCGGATAGAATAGCCCAAAATGATGAATCAAAAGGAGAGACTACCATGAAAAAAACAATCAAAATCGAAGGCATGATGTGTCAGCACTGCGTAAAGGCAGCAACAAAAGCGCTGGAGGGCGTAGCGGGCGTGACCGCTGTAACCGTAAGCCTGGAGGATAAGCAGGCAGTTGTAGAAGGCACAGCAACCGATGAAGCGTTGACTGCAGCAATCGTAGATGCCGGCTACGAAGTGAAGGGGATAGAATAAAATCTTGACAGCTCCTTTCCTGATTCTGTATAATGGGTAAAGTAAACATGTCAAAAGCGGATTGCTTGAAATAAAGCAGAGAAAACGACTTTGTATAAAGTTCGCTTCGCACAGGATTTATTTCAGACAGGGAAGGAACCGAATTTCATGGATAACGCGGACCCTGACGGGGAAACGAATTTTCTGAATTCCAATCACAATACAAAATGGACAGAGTCTGTGCTCTGTTGGAGAAAGCTATAGGAGGCATAGCCTGTTGGGAGTTCCCGATGGGTTATGTCTCTTTGTCGTAGAAAAAGGAGAGATTTTAAATTCATGGTAAAACTACTTTTGTTACTGGTCATTCTGATTCTGGTCAATGCCTTTTTGGCAGCGTCCGAGGTTTCCGTTGTATCGCTGAATAAAAACAGGCTGCGGGAGCTGGCAGAGGACGGCGATCGGAAAGCACAGCGGCTGCTGAAGTTTGCAGAGGAGCCGAATATTTTTCTATCTACGATTCAGGTCGGGATTACACTGGCAGGATTTCTGGCCAGTGCAGCTGCAGCGGACGGATTTGCAGGCAAATTGATGGCATGGTTGTATGAACGGTTGGGAACAAGCGGCATAAGCCTTTCTGTTTGTCATGTGCTGGCAGTTGTGCTGGTGACAGTTGTGCTTTCGTACTTTGCATTGCTGTTTGGCGAGCTGGTGCCGCGTCGGATCGCGATGCAGCGGCCTGAAGCTGCAGAAAGAATGACCTGTAGTGTAGTCGGTGTGCTGACGGTGGTACTGCATCCGGCAGTATGGCTGTTGTCGAGGTCTGCAAAGCTGATCTTAAAGCTGCTTCACTTTAAAACGGAATCCGTAGAACGCAGCGTTACGGAGGAAGAGATCCGGCGGCTGGTTGACCTTGGCGGGGAAAAAGGAACGATAGACCACGATGAGCAGGAGTGGATTCAAAACGTGTTCCGGTTTGACGACATTTCGGTGCGGGATGCGATGACGAGAGAAGCAGATATGGTCTGTTTTTCGCTGGATGAGGCGGACGAGGACATCATTTCGACGATCCGGGAAAGCGGTTTATCCAGATATCCGGTTTACGATGAAGATATTAACGATATTATAGGTATTCTGAATGCCAGGGATTATCTCCTGGATCGTAAAAATGACAGCCCGTCAGGGTTAAAGGAGCTTTTGCGAGAGCCTTATTTTGTACCGGATACGATTCATGCAGATGACCTGTTCCGGGATATGCAAAAAGGAAAAATCCATATGGCCATCGTTATCGACGAATACGGACAGACGGCGGGGGTTATTACAATGGAGGATCTTCTGGAGGAGATCGTCGGAAATATTTACGATGAGTTCGATTCCGAGGAGCCGCCGGAAATCGTTCAGCTGGAGGACAATTTGTGGAGGATTTCAGGCGGCGCATATGTTGAGGACATTGCGGAAGCACTGGATCTGGATCTGCCGGAGGATATCGATTATGACACGCTGGGCGGCATGATCTTCAGCTGCTTGCGGATCATTCCTGCGGACGGCAGCCAGTTTGATGTGCAGGTCAACGGACTGAATATTCATGTGGAAAAAATGGAGGATCAGAGAGTGGAATCTGCACTGGTCAGCAAGATCCTGCCGGAGAAAGAAGAGGAAGAGTGAGCTGTAACGAAAAAAAAGCCGGTCGGCACAGAAGAATTTTCTTCCATGCCGACCGGCGTTTTCATCGTATAGGAAACTTCGTTTCCATACGATAAAAACGCTCCGCGAGGATGCGCACTCGGCGCAGGGGTAGATGGTTGCCGAGGCAACCGCGCCTCGGCGCGAGAATGTGCCAAGGCACATTCTTTTTTAGATAAGCTATTGTCAGCTTCAGTCCTGATATCCCATTGCTTTGTGAGTTCCGTTTTCTTTTTCAGGAGCGGCTTGTGTATTGTCAGTAGACTGGCTTTCTTCAGAGCTCTGTGCGGAGGAAAGGGTGATGGTCAGCTCCTTTTCTGTATAAATGCCGCCCTCGCCGGGAGACTGTACCGTAATAGAAACTGTTTCTCCGGCTGCGTAGTACTGCAGCTTTTCTTTCAGCTCCTGAATAGTGTTGACGGTCTTACCATCGAATTTTGTGATGACATCACCCTTGCGGATGCCGGCCGCTTCTGCACCGCTGCCCTGAGTAACGCTTGCTACATAAACACCTGCGGGGATGCCATAGGCTGCGTTGATGTTGGAATCCACGGTAATGCCTGCGATACCTATACTGGATTTCTGGCTGTCAGCAACCTTGGTTCTGGTCGTCTCATTCATCAGCTCTTCGATGATGCTGGATACTCTGGTGATGGGGATTGCATAGCCCATGCCTTCCACCTCTGTGCTGGCAAGCTTTGCAGAGTTGATGCCAATCACCTCACCCTTCATATTGACCAGTGCGCCGCCGCTGTTGCCGGGGTTGATGGCCGCATCTGTCTGGATGTAGGTAGGTGTCTCTTTTGTGGTAACAGTGCTGGAAATGAGAGCATTGCTGTCACTGGAATCCGAAGAGGAAAGGGTACGGTCTGTGGCGCTGACAATGCCGGTTGTAACGGACTGACCATAGCCGAGTGCGTTGCCGATGGCAACAACCTGTTCACCGACCTTTAAGGAATCGGAATCGCCCACTGCAGCCACTGCGATCTGGGACATTGTATCATCGGAAATGCTGGAAAGCGGAACGGCGATGACTGCTAGGTCGTTGTCGGAATCTGTACCCTTGATGGTTGCTTCATAAACGGAGTTGTCAATGAAGCTTGCAGAAAGGGTATCCGCGCCTTCCACAACATGATTATTGGTGACAATCAGCAGCTCCGTATCGTTTTTCCCAATGATAATACCGGAACCAACGCTGGTGCTCTCTACCTCCTGAGCCTGACCGCCGTAGCCGAACATGCTGAAATAGTTCTGTACCTCCTGTACAGATTTATTTGTGATGGATACGATAGAAGGCATAACAGATTCCGCAACGCTGGAGACGTCCAGACTTCCGGAGGATGCTGCGCTGCCTGTGCTGACCGGTGTGGTAGCCTTTAACAGGCTGCTGGAAGAGCTTGCTGTCTGGGAAGAAGCGGAAGCACTTTCCGAGGATGCAGCTGTTGAAGCATTGTTCCGATAGCCTGCCGCGTAGTTGACACCCAGAAAGGTACCGGATGCAACACCGCCAAACAAAACGGCGCTCAGTGCAATTGCACCGGCTTTTTTTGCAATGCGTGCTGCATTCGTATTTTTTTTGCGGGGACGAGTCGGTGCCTGCTGTTCCGGGGTATTGGTATAATGATAATCCTGCTCTCTGTTGTCGAAGCTCTGGTTTTCATTTTCGTACATAACTGTCACTCCTTTTCTTATTCTGCCGGTAAACTGCCTGATCGGTATCAGTCTGCCGGGAAAAACGGTTCAGCGCAAAGATTTATGCTGAACCATTGGTCTTTCTCTTTATCTGAGAAACAGTATAAAAAGGATTTGTGAGGAATGTGTTGGAAAAGTGTGAGGATTATGAGGAAAAATTGCGAAGGAATTGTGAAAATAGCTGTTGACAGCCGGATGGAGCTTCAGAATACTTTTGTATTCTGAATGGTTCCGGTTTCCCGGAAAATTTCCCATTCGCAGATATTGACCGCATGATCTCCGATGCGTTCGAGGTATTTGGCCAGCATCAGGGCATCGAGGCTCTCTATCGCATCGGAACGATCTTCTTTTATGTGGATAACGATATCATTCTTTACCTTATCAAAAAGCTTGTCGATGATATCATCGGAAGCGATGACATCATTCGCTTTTTTCTGATCCCGGGCGACAAAGGCGCTGACTGCCTCGTGTACCATCTCCCGGGAAGCTGCGATCATTGGCTGCAGATGTCCGGAATAGCGTTCCAGCTGCTTGTGATCCATCTGCTGAATCAGCTCTGCGATATCAGAGGCGTGGTCTCCAATGCGTTCGATATCCGTAACGACCTTCAGAATAGAAGAAACCGTGCGCAGATCCTGTGCGATGGGCTGCTGGGTTGTAATGAGCATCAGGCACTGAGCTTCGATGCTGCGCTCCAGGTTGTTGACATTGCGGTCATCGGCCACGATCCGCTCGGCCAGCTGCATATCTCTGTTTTCGATGGCAAAAAATAAATTTTTCAGGGAAGCTTCAACGAGGTTTCCCATTTCCTCCAGGCTTTCGGAAAGCTGTACCAGCTCTTCACTGTATAATTTTCTTGTTGTCATAGATACCTCCATTTAAAATGAAAAATCGCAATGTAATGCCTGTTTCCTATGCTGGGACAGAGAAAAACGGGTAGGATCTGCCGGGGTCAGCCGAACCGTCCGCTGATATAATCCTCTGTGCGTTTATCCTGCGGATGGGAAAAGATCTGCTTCGTATCGCCGAATTCCACCATTTCTCCCACAAGGAAAAAAGCGAGATCGTCAGAAATACGGGCAGCCTGCTGCATATTGTGAGTGACAATGACAACCGTGTATTTTTTCCGCAGGTCTGCCATCAGGTCCTCGATTTTCATTGTAGAGATCGGATCAAGGGCGGAGGTGGGTTCATCCATCAACAGGATTTCCGGTGAAACAGCAAGGGCACGGGCAATGCAGAGACGCTGCTGCTGACCGCCGGAAAGACCAAGGGCAGATTTTTTCAGGCGATCCTTGACTTCATCGAAGATCGCAGCGTTTTTCAGACTGGTTTCAACGATTTCGTCCAGCTGAGCCTTGTTTTTGATACCGTGGATCCTGGGACCGTAAGCGATATTGTCGTAAATGCTCATGGGAAAAGGATTGGGCTGCTGGAATACCATACCGGCTTTTTTACGCAGCAGAGTGACATCTACGTGGGGATCGTAGATGTCCTCGCCGTCAATTTTGACCTCACCGGTGATCTTTGCATTGTCCACGAGGTCATTCATACGATTTAAGGTTTTTAAAAAGGTGGATTTACCGCAGCCGGAGGGACCGATAAAGGCGGTGATCGCTCCGGCCTTGATATTCATATTGATGTTTTTAAGGGCGTGATTTTCGCCGTAATACAGATCGAGGTTCTTCGTGCTGATTTTGATATTGCTCATGAATTCTCCATTCTGCAGGCGCTGCTGCGTCTGCGTTATCCTCCGGTTAATCGAGTTTGGAAACATCGAATTTCTTTGCGAGTATTTTGGTCAGAAGGTTGATAAAAAGGACGATGATCAGCAGGACAGCGGCAATTCCGAAGGCCGCGTCATATTGTGCCTTGGACATGCTCAAGTACAGCTGGATCGTAAGGGTTCCGCCGGATTCGAAGATTTTTTTGAAAAATCCTGCAAAGGTCTTGGGCAGAAGATAGCCGCTTCCGGCGGTGAATAAAAGGGCGGCGGATTCTCCGACGATACGTCCGATCGCAAGAATGATACCGGTGATAATGCCGGGCATTGCGGAGGGGAGCAGGATCGTGCGGATCATGTACCATTTGGTTGCGCCGATGCCGAGTGCGCCGCTGCGGTAGGTCGCAGGAACTGTTTTTAAGGCTTCCTGTGTGTTTCGCGTGATCAGGGGAAGAACCATCAGGGTCAGGGTCAGGGCACCGGTCAGAATGGAATAGCCAAGTCCCAGGGTGGTTCCGAAAAATACCATACCAAACAGACCGAAAATGATAGAAGGAATACCGGAAAGGGTTTCTGTCGTAAATTCGATCAGCCGGACGATTTTTCCGGGCTTTGCGTATTCGTTTAAGTAGATCGCGCTGCCGACACCGATGGGAGTTGCGATCAGCAGGGTAAGGATAATGATGTAAAGCGTATTGACGATATTTCCGGCGATACCAAAGGTTCCCTTGATGGTGCTGGGAACAGAGGTCAGGAAGGAAAGGCTGATCTGGGGCAGACCTCTGAAAAAGACATAGCCCATAATCGCGATCAATAAAAGGATGGAAAATGCCGCAGCCAGATCGATCAGAACGGTGAGAATGAGATCGGAAGGCCGGATTTTTTTGTTTAGAATACTGGAGGAACCGGGGACCGTAAGCTCTGTGGGGATAGCAGCTGTGCTCATTACTCTTTTTCTCCTTTCAGAATTTTGTTCAGGGTCATGTTAATGATCATAATGAATACGAAGAGGACAAGGCCGATGGTGAATAGTACCTGA